>Ga0335070_10003172_pt1 | contig 19118 bp, 17 predicted proteins | sample Lox_Sample_13_FD_206722 | JGI IMG/M metagenome (GOLD analysis project Ga0335070, IMG submission 206722) | Soil microbial communities from Loxahatchee National Wildlife Refuge, Florida, United States - Lox_Sample_1.3 | ecosystem: Environmental > Terrestrial > Soil > Wetlands | place: USA... | reverse complement strand
GGTCGATCAGCGCCTCGAAGCGCTTCGGCAGCTCCGGCTCGACCGACCGCGTCAGGAACTCGATCTCCTTCGCGCAGCGCTCGCGCACGCGGCGCGCCAGCGCCCGCACGAAGTCCTCGATCATCGCCAGCAGGTCGTCGAAGTCGTAGAAGGCCATCTCCGGCTCGATCATCCAGAACTCGGCCGCGTGCCGGCTGGTCTCCGAAGGATCGGCGCGGAAGATCGGGCTGAAGGTGTAGATCTCGCCGAGGCCGAGCGCGAGCGATTCGCCCTCGAGCTGCGCGCTCACCGAGAGGAACGACGCGCGCCCGAAGTAGTCGCGCGACTCGTCCAGCTCGGGCCCGAGCCGGCGCAGCTCCTCCAGGTTGAGCGCCGTGACCCGGAACGCCTGGCCCGCGCCCTCGCAGTCGCTGCGGGTGATGAGCGGCGGGTGCACGTAGACGTAGCCGTGCTCGTGGAAGTACTCGTGCATCGCGTACGAGACCTCGCTGCGCATGCGGAACACGGCCTGGAAGGTGTTCGAGCGCGCGCGCAGGTGGGCGATCTCGCGCAGGAACTCGAACGAGTGCCCCTTCTTCTGGAGCGGGTAGGCCTCGTCCGCGGGGCCCACGACCTCGAAGCTCGCCGCCAGCAGCTCGATCGCCTGGCCGCGGCCGCGCGAGGCCACGATCTCGCCGGTGACGCGCGCGCAGCAGCCGGTGGTGATCGGCTTCAAGGCGGCGTCGTCGAAGCGCGCGCGATCGAGCACGATCTGGAGCGGCGCGAGCGCGGTGCCGTCGTTCAGGTCCACGAACGCCGCGCGCGGGCTGGTGCGGATCGTGCGCACCCAGCCCCACACCGCCACGGTGGTGCCGACCGGATTCGCCTCGAGCAGGTCCTTGATCCGCGCGCGCCGTGCGTTGATCACCGGCCGCCTCCCGTGTCCGTGCGCCCGCGGCCGCGGCCCCGCGCGCTCACAGGCCCAGCTCGCCCTTGATCGAGCGCATCGCTTCGAGCGTGTTCGCGATGTGCCGGTCGAGATCGAGGCCCAGCTCCGCCGCGCCGTTCACGATGTCCTCGCGGTTCACGTTCCGCGCGAAGTCGGCGCGCTTCATCTTCTTCCTCACGCCCGCGACCTCGACCTCGTCGAGCGACTTGTGCGGCGTCACGAGCGCGCAGGCCACGAGGAAGCCGCACAGCTCGTCGCAGGCGTAGAGCGCGCGCGCCATGGGCGTGTCGCGCGGCACGCCGGTGTAGCTCGCGTGACCGAGCACGGCCCGGCAGATGTCCTCGGGCCAGCCGCGCTGGCGCAGCACCTTCACGCCCGCCAGCGGATGGCGGATGGCGTCGGGATGCCGCTCCCAGTCGAAGTCGTGCACCAGGCCGGTGATCGCCCAGCGCTCCTCGTCCCCGCCCAGCTCGCGGGCGTAGCGGCGCATCGCGGCCTCGACCGCCCAGCAGTGCTTGAGCAGGTTCGGGTTCTGGATCCACTCGTGGAGGAGCGCGATCGCGTCCTCGCGGGTGGGCAGCGGCGTGTCGGTCATTTGTTCTCGAAGAACGCCCGGTTCTTCTCGATGTAGCTCTTCCACTTCTCGGGCACGCTGGTGTCGGGGAAGATCGCCTGCACCGGACAGGCCGCCTCGCAGGCCTGGCAGTCGATGCACTCGTCCGGGTGGATGTAGTACTGGTCCTCCCCCTCGTAGATGCAGTTGACCGGACAGACCTCGACGCAGGACTTGTCCTTGACCCCGATGCAGGGCTCGGCGATGACGAACGGCATGGAATCCGATCCCCGGGACCCGGCGGAGAACCCCGGATGAGAACGACGGGAGACCCGCGGCCGGAACGCGGGCGCAGTCTAGGAAGCGATCCGGGAAAACGCAAGAACGCGAGCCCCGTGGATCGCCGACCTGCGGCCGGGCGCGATGGGCTAGAATCGCCGCTCCGATCGGAGTTCACGATCACGCGGAGGCTGCCATGGCCGTGCGCCGTCTCGCTCTCGCGCTCCCGTTCCTCGCTCTCCTGCTCGCGCGTCCCGCTTCCGCTCTCGATCCGGCGGCGGGAACCGCCGCGTCGCCGGATGCGCGCTCGTACACCGGCCGCGGCTTCGCCCCGGTGGGCGACACCTGGCTCTTCTACGAGGTGAAGGGCGCGGGCGAGCCGCTGGTGCTGATCCACGGCGGCCAGCTCGACAGCCGCATGTGGGACGACCAGTTCGACGCCTACGCCCGCGAGTTCCGGGTGCTGCGCTACGACGTGCGCGGGTTCGGCGGCTCGCCCGTCACGAAGCAGCCCTACTCGAACGCCGACGACCTCGCCGCGCTGATGGACTACCTCGGCATGCCGAAGGCGCACATCGTCGGCCTGTCGCTCGGCGGCATGGTGGCGACCGACTTCGCGGTCACGCACCCGGAGCGCGTGCTCTCGCTCGTGCTCTCGGGGCCCGGCGTCACGGGCCTCGACCTCGAGTCGCCCGAGGAGAACGCCCGTTTCCTGCGCGAGGTGAAGGCCGCGCGCGACGATCCGCCGGACCGCGCGGTCCGGCCCTGGCTCGAGGATCCGCTCCTCGCGCCGGCCATGGAGAACCCGCGGATCGCGCCCAGGATCGAGCGCCTCGCGCGCGAGAACCTTCACGCCTGGCTCAACAACTGGCTCCTGCAGCGGATCCCGCGCCCGCTCCCGGCCGAGCGCCTCGGCGAGATCCGCGTGCCCACGCTGCTCGTCGTGGGCGATCGCGACCTGCCGAGCAGCATGGCGGTCGTGGACACGCTCGCGCGCCGGGTCGCGGGCGCGCGCAAGGTCGTGATCGCGGGCGCCGGCCACATGGTGAACATGGAGAAACCGGCCGAGTTCGACCGCGACGTGCTCGAGTTCCTGCGCGGCGCGGCGAAGCGGCGGCCCTGAGGCGTTCAGGGCCGAAGGACGTTCCCGGTCCCCGGTCCCAGCTTGTCGCGAACGACGGCAAGCAGCGACCGGGGCGCCGCGAGCCCAATGCCGCGCGCGCGAACGGATACGGGGGGCGGCGCTACCTTCCGAGCACAGCCATCCGTGTCATGGCGCGTCTCCCACCGGCACGGAGTTCGACGAGGTAGATGCCCGGCGCGACCCTCGCTCCTGCGTCGCTCCTCAGGCTCCAGGGGATGCGGTACGCGCCGGCCGCCAGCGGCGCGCGGGCCACCGTCGAGATGACGCGTCCCGCAACGTCGAAGACGTGCAGGGTGACATTCGCCCGGACCGGGAGATCGAAGCCGATGCTGGCGTCCGTCGATGCCGGGTTCGGCGAGACGATGATGCGCCACTCGGTCCCGGTCACCACGGGTGGCTTCACGCTCGCCGCCTCCTCGCCGCTCCGGTTGAACAGAATCGAAACCGTGTTCGAGTAGCGATTTGCGCAGACGAGGTCGAGCCAACCATCCCCGTTCATGTCGGCGAGAGCCACGCACTGCGGGTGGGCCCCGACCCCGTAGTCCGACTTGGAGCCAAACGTGCCGTCACCCCGCCCGAGATAAATCGAAACCGTGGAGGACAGGTTCGGCACGGCCAGATCGGGGACGCCATCACCATTCAGGTCGCCGATGGCGACGTAGGTCGGCCAGTTCCCCGCGAAGTACACGGTCGAAGGACCGAAACTGCCGTCACCGTTGCCCAGGAAGACCGAGAGCGAATCGTCCTGTTCGTGCTCCACCACGACGTCGGGCACGCCGTCGCCATTCAAGTCGGCGACGGCAATGGCGCCGGGATAGTGCGCGCGGCCGTACGTCTGCTCGGCGCCGAACGTGCCGTTTCCCCGGCCAAGGAGGACCGAGATCCCCGAGAAGGAACTCGCGACGAGATCGGGGCAATGATCTCCATTCAGGTCCGCGATCGCCACGCCAACGGCGCCATTCCGGATCGGATGAGGAGTGGCCGCGCCGAAGGAACCGTCGCCGTGGCCGAGCAGTACCGAGAGCGCGGCGACAGCATTGCTCGTCGTCGCCAGGTCGAAGAACCCGTCCCGGTTCACATCCCCGACCGCGATGGAGATGGGCGCCGGTCCGCCGAAGTACGCCAGGGCATGTCCGAAGGTCCCATCCGCCGAGCCCAGCAGCACGGAGATGCTGTCGGAACGAACGATGGCGAGATCGGCTACGCCGTCCTGGTTGAAGTCGTGCGAGGCCAGGCACGCGACGTTGCCCCCGGCGACGTACTCGGTCCGCGCGCCGAACTTCCCGGCGCCCTCGCCGAGCAGCACCGAGATCCTGCTCGTGGTGGCATTCGCCACGAACAGGTCGGGAAGACCATCCGCGTTCAAGTCGGCGACCGCCACGGAAGCGGGATACGCACCGGCGGCAATGTCGATCCCGCCCCCGTAGGTGCCATCGCCGTTCCCGAGAAGCACCGCGACCGAGCCGTAGTAGTCCGCCGTGGCGAGGTCGACCAGGGAATCCCCGTTCAGGTCGCCCATCGTGATCGCCTCTGGAGCGTTCCCGGCGTGGGCGTCCAGCGGCGCGCCGAAGCCGCCGGTTCCGTCTCCCAGCATCACTGTGACGACGCTGCTCCACGAATCCCTCGCCACCAGATCCGGCTTCCCGTCGCCATTCAGATCCCCCGAGATCACGTGAACGGGATCGCCCGTGAGGGGGTGGTTGGTCTTGACCCCGAATGTCCCGTCGCCGTCGTTGAGCAGCACGGAGACACAGCGATCCGCCTGACACGCGACCGCGAGATCCGGATGGCCGTCGAGGTTGAGGTCGGGGACGACCACCTGCCGGGCACCGCGCGCCGTGGGGTACTCGGTTCTCCCGCCCAGCTTGCCATCGCCGCTTCCCGGCAGGATCGCGACGGCGCAGGGCGAGTAATAGTCGCTGCCTCCGTTCGTCACCGCGGCGTCCAGCGCGCCATCTCCGTCGAAGTCGGCGAGGGCCACCGAGCGCGGGTAGCTCCCCGCCGGGAAGTCCGTCTTCGCGCCGAACACTCCGTTGCCGAGGTTGAGCAACACAGAAACCGTGTTATCAACGTAGTTGGGGGTGACGAGGTCGGGCATACCGTCGCCGTTCAGGTCCCCGATCGCGGCCCATCGTGGGCCGGAGCCGGTGGGATAGTCGACGCCCGGCTCGAACGTGGCGTCTCCCTTTCCGAGCAGAACCGTGACGGAACCCTGCGACGACGAGTTCACGCCGACGAGATCCAGCCTGCCGTCGCCGTTCACGTCGCCGACAACGAGCACCGCGAGGTTGCGGCCCGACGAGAAATCGATGCGATCACCGAACGTGCCGTTTCCCCGGCCGAGCAACACGGTGATCTCGCCGCCCGCCGCGAGCGTGACCAGATCGGGCGTGCCGTCGACGTTGAAGTCCCCGAGGCCGATCGAGTAGGGGATCTGCGGAATATCGAATGCCAGAAAAGGCGTGGCGAAAAGCGGCCGAGGAGGATCCGCCTGCCGCGCCCCGGTCGCCGCCCCGCAGGGGACGAGGCCCAGCACGAGCATCATCGCCAAGAGGCCGGCCGTTCCCTTCGGGGTCCTTCGGCCCGCGCCGTACGAAGACATACGCATCTCGCTCTTGCCGCAGGCGGAGCGATCCCCGCGGGCGGAGCGGCTCGTCCGGCGCGGAGCGCACGCGTCCACACCGATGGATCCAGGAGGGGGGTGTGGCACTGCATGATCGGCGCGGGCCACGCTTGCTGTGACCCGATCGTAGCACGATGCCGGGCGAGGTCCAGCGCGATCTCGTCCCGTGCTCGATGGGGGAAAATCCAAGTGCCGGGATCGGCAAGTCCTCGGATGGAGGTGGATGTCGGCCCGGACCATTCACGCGATGGTGGTCCGTGTGCCGCCCCGGATGGGCGGAAGCGGCTCGGTCCCCTCGTGACCCGGCTCCACGACCGTCTTCGAAGGGGAGGCGAATGCGCTAGAGTACGTGCCTCGGGCCGACCCTCGACGATCCTCATCGCCCGGTAGCGATCGAGGCCAGCGCGTTCCATGCTCGTCTATCTCGTTCTTGGCGCGACGTACGCCTTCGCGGCCGCGGTCCAGCCGGGGCCGATCCAGGCGTATCTGGTCTCGCAGGCGCTGAGCCACGGCTGGCGGCGCACGATCCCCGCCGCCTTCTCCCCGCTCGTGAGCGACGGCCCGATCATCGTGCTCGTGCTGCTCGTCCTCGCCCGCGTGCCCGCCTCGATGATCACGATCCTGCGCGGCGTGGGCGGGATCTTCGTGCTCTATCTCGCGTGGCTCGCCCTGCGCACGTGGCGGCACTTCGATGTCGCCCGCCCGGGCTCTGCGCCGAGCGGAAGACAGAACCTCGCCCGCGCCACGCTCGTGAACCTGCTGAACCCGGGGCCCTACCTCGGCTGGAGCCTGGTCATGGGCCCGCTGCTCATCAAGGGCTGGCGCGAGGCGCCGTCCCACGGCATCGCGCTGATCGCCGCGTTCTATACGACGATGGTCGTCACCCAGATCGGGATCGTGATGCTGTTCGCGACCGCGCGGGGGCTCGGGGCGCGGATCAACCGCGTGCTGGTGGGCGTGTCGGCGGCGGCGCTCGCGGCGTTCGGCGTGTATCAGCTCGCCTCGTGCATGGCGGCGCTGCGGCCGCTGGTTGGCCGCTGAGCCCGATCATCGTCCGCGGGCTGCGCCATCCGTCGAGCGCGAAGTCCGCCGCGCCGTACCCTGATGGCCCGCTTCGGCATCTCACAACAGTGAACGTCCGCCGGCGGGCGTGCGTCCCGCCCAGCTCAGGCGAGCGCCCCGCGCGTGTGCCGGAGTCGAGCCCGGTGGGACCTTTCCCCCGGGGCTGCTAGAATCCGCCGGCTCGGAATCCCACGGACCGGAGTGAACCGTGTCCCAGATCTACGAAGTCGCCATCCTCGGCTCGGGCCCGGCCGGCTACACGGCCGCGATCTACGCCGCCCGCGCCAACCTGCATCCGCTGATGCTGGCCGGCTCGCAGCCGGGCGGGCAGCTCACGACCACGACCGACGTCGAGAACTACCCCGGATTCCCCGAGGGCATCCTCGGCCCCGAGATGATGGAGAAGTTCCGCGAGCAGGCGAAGCGCTTCGGCACCGAGATCGTCGAGGCCACGGTCGAGAGCGTCGAACTCTCCCGCCGGCCCTTCCTGATCCGCACCGACGCCGGCGAGTACCTCGCGCGCTCCGTGATCATCGCGACCGGCGCGTCGGCGAAGAAGCTCGGCATCGCAACCGAGGACGAGTTCTTCGGCTTCGGCGTCTCGGCCTGCGCCACCTGCGACGGCTTCTTCTTCCGCGGCCGGCGCGTGATCGTGGTGGGCGGCGGCGACACCGCGCTCGAGGACGCGAGCTATCTCACGCGCTTCTGCAGCGAGGTGATCGTGGTGCACCGCCGCGACGAGCTGCGGGCATCGAAGATCATGCAGGAGCGGGCATTCCGGAACCCGAGGATCCGCTTCGTCTGGAACTCGGTGCTCGAGGAAGTCGAGGGCGAGACCTCGCCGATGCACAAGGTCACCGGCGCGAAGCTGCGCAACGTGGTGACGGGCGAGATCACCGAGCAGCCGATCGACGGCATCTTCGTCGCGATCGGGCACCAGCCGAACACCGGCTTCCTCGTCGGCCAGCTCCCCATGAACAAGCAGGGCTACATCGAGGTCGAGCCCGGCACGCAGCGGACGCCGATCCCGGGCGTGTTCGCGGCGGGCGACGTGGCCGACCCGAGCTATCGCCAGGCGGTGACGGCCGCCGGCACCGGCTGCCGCGCGGCGATCGACGCCGAGCGCTGGCTCGCCGAGCAGGCGCACGAAGAGTCGATCCACATCGCGAAGAGCTGATCGCATGGAGCGCGAGGTCCTCGAGTTCGACGTGCAGTTCGTCGGCGCCGGCCCGGCCGGGCTCGCGGGGGCGATCCATCTCGCGGACCTGATCGAGCGCCACAACGCCACCGTCGCGGCGGGTGCGCCTGGGGAGAAGCTCCCCGAGGTGACCATCGCCGTGCTCGAGAAGTCGCGGCGCGTCGGCGCCCATGGCTTCTCGGGCGCGATCCTCGATCCGCGCGGGCTCGACGAGCTGCTGCCGGACTGGCGCGCGAAGAACCCGCCGATCGGGAGCGAGGTGGCCAGCGACGATGTCTACCTGCTCTGGGACACGGGCCAGCTCCACCTGCCGCTGCTGCCGCCCGTGCTGCAGAACCATGGCAACTCGATCGTCTCGCTCGGACGGCTGGTCGAGTGGATGGCGGGGATCGCCGAGCAGAAGGGCGTGCTCGTGGTCACCGAGACGCCCGCCGCGAAGCCTCTGCTCGAGAACGGACGCGTGGCGGGCGTGCGCACCGGCGACAAGGGCGTGAACAAGAAGGGCGAGCACAAGCCCAACTACCAACCGGGCGCCGACTGCCGGGCGAAGGCCACGGTGCTGTGCGAGGGGCCGCGCGGCACGATCGCGAAGGCGCTGGAGACGGCGCTCGGCCTCACCGTGGGGCGCAACCCGCAGGTCTACTCGACGGGCGTGAAGGAGCTGTGGGAGGTGCCGGCCGGCCGCGCGCAGAAGGGGCGCGTGATCCACACCATGGGCTGGCCGCTGCGCGAGGACACCTTCGGCGGCGGGTTCCTCTACGGCATGGACGACTCGCACTGGGCGGCCGGCTTCGTCACGGGGCTCGACGGCCCCGATCCGACGAACGACCCGCACGCGACCTTCCAGCGCTTCAAGACCCATCCGCTGATCCGCGCCCTGCTCGCGGGCGGCAAGCCCGTCGGCTACGGCGCGAAGGCGATCCCGGAGGGCGGCTGGTACGCGATGCCGAAGCTCGCGGCGGACGGCCTGCTGCTCGCGGGCGACACGGGCGGCTTCCTCGACGGCGCGCGCCTCAAGGGCATCCACCTCGCGATCAAGTCGGGGATGCTCGCGGCGGAGACGTTGTTCGAGTGCCTGCTCGCGGGCGACTTCTCGAAGGAGCGCCTCGCGAAATACGAGACGCGGGTGCAGAGCTCGTGGGCCGCGGACGAGCTGCGCAAGGTGCGCAACTTCCACCAGGGGTTCGAGGGCGGGCTCTTCGCCGGCATGCTGCACTACGGCACGCAGATGGTGATGGGCGGCGCGGACGTCCTCGGCGACCGGCTGCGGAACCGCGCGGGCCACGAGCACATGCGCAAGCTGCGCGAGATGCACCCTGGCGGAAAGCCCGCGCCCCCGAAGTACGACGGCGCCTACACGCTCGACAAGCTCGCCGACGTCTATCTCTCCGGCACGAAGCACGACGAGGATCAGCCGAGCCACCTCATCGTCGCGGATCTCAACGTCTGCGCGACCCGCTGCCGCGAGGAGTACGGCAACCCCTGCCAGCACTTCTGCCCGGCGAGCGTGTACGAGATCGTGCCTGACGAGGCGAAGCCGGGCGAGGTCCGCCTGCAGATCAACGCGGCGAACTGCGTGCACTGCAAGACCTGCGACATCGCCGACCCGTACCAGATCATCACCTGGGTACCGCCGGAGGGCGGCGACGGCCCGGACTACAAAGACCTGTAGCGCCGCGGCGGGCCGATGACCATCGCCGTCTTCGTCGAAAACCGTCCCTTCTTCGGCGCGCTGCTCGTGCACGCGCCCTTCCTGCACGCGCTCCGCGAGCGGCACCCGGGCGCGCGCCTCGTGCTCTTCTCGCCCTTCGCCGAGGCGGAGATGCTCGTGCGGCTCGGCCTCGCGGACCACGTGCGGCTTTACGGGCGCGACGTCGCGGCGATCGCGCGAGCGCTGCGGGAGGAAGGCGCGAGCGCGGTCTACAGCCTGCGGCCGTTCTCGTCGCGCATCGATCTCGCCGTGGGCCTGAGCGGCGTCACCGAGCGCGTGGGCTACCGCTCGCCGCTCGGCCGCCTGCTCTTCTCGCGCGCCGTGCCGCACGACACTTCGATCTATCGCCCGCGGAAATATCTCGCGCTGCTGCGCGGCGGACCATCGCGCGCAGCGCGATGGTGCCCCGCTCGCCGCGCGCCGCTCGATCGATGGTTTCGCACGCTGCTCTCGAACGCGAGCGTCCCGGAGCGGGAGCGCGTGATCGGCGTGCTGCCCGGGGGCGGCGCGGGCGCGTTCAAGCTCTGGGGCATCGACAACTTCCTTGCCGCGTGCGCCCGCCTCGCCGAGCGCGATCCCGATCTGCGTTTCGCCTTCGTGCTCGGGCGCGCCGAGGCGGACATGCGCGAGCGCATCGAGGCCTCGAGCGTCGCGCGGCGCAGCGTCTGCCTGATCGACGAGCCGGTCGGCGCGCTCGCCCGCGTCGCCTTCGGCGCGCTCGCGGCCATGGGCAACGACTGCGGCCCGGGGCATCTCTTCCAGATGTGCGGCTGTCCGTACGTCTGCGTGATGTCCGACCACGACGGCGCGGGGCCCACGCGGATCGCGGAATGGGTGGACGAGCCGAATCGCGCCTTCGCCGTGACCCCGGCGACGGGCGCCGACATCCGAACGATCCCGGCCGCCCGCGTCGCCGAGCGCGTGGGCCGGGCGGCGACGGCGCGGGACCGGAAGGGCGCGACCGTCAGCCCGGGGTCAAGTTAGGCGGTGCTGCCCGACGGACTCGCGGGTATTAGAATGACCGCGACTCGGTCTGACTTGGAACGCTTTCCCCTTCGGCGAGGAACCGACATGCGCATCCGCTGGAGTCTCGTCCTGTTGGTCGTCGTCGGGCTCTTCCAGCTCTCCTGCGCCGCGGGCACCATCACTCCCATGCAGGAGAGCATGCCCGCCGCCCGCGCCGGCCTGCTGCCCGAGTACCGGCTCTTCTACGACGCGCTCCAGGACTACGGCGACTGGATCCTGGTCGAGCCGTACGGATACGTGTTCCGTCCGACCGGCGAGATGGCGAACTGGCGTCCCTACTCGGACGGCTACTGGGCGCCGAGCGACACGTACGGCTGGGTGTGGATCTCGGCCGAGTCGTTCGGCTGGGCCACGTACCATTACGGCAACTGGCTCTACGACAAATTCCAGGGCTGGGTCTGGGTGCCCGGGCTGGACTGGGCGCCGGCCTGGGTCTCGTGGGAGCAGACGCCCGATTACATCGGCTGGTCGCCGCAGTTCCCGGCCGGCTACCAGGCCTCGGTGCCGGGCGGCCCCTACATCTACGTGCCCACCTCGCAACTCGCGGCCACGGATCTGCGGACCAAGGAACTCGACCAGAGCGCGGTCATGCAGGGGGCCCCGCAGGTCGAGGTCGTGAGGAACATGGACGAGCGTGACGGCGTCCACTTCAACCGCGGCCCGGACATCGCCGAGATCGAGAGGGTCGCGGGGCCGCTCGAGCGCGTGAAGGTCGAGGAGTTCGGCGGACTCGCTTCGAATGCCGGGACCAAGGGCGTGAGCGCCGCGCGCGCGCCGGGGAATCGGAAGGTCGAGCCCGCGCCGGCGCCGGCCGCCGACGCGCGACCGCTGGCCGAGCGCGTGCGCGAGGCGGCCGAGAAGCAGGCGCAGGAGGTGCGCTCGACCAGCGAGAGCGCCTCGGCGCCGGTCCCGAAGATCCAGATCTTCCGGCTGCAGAAGCCGGGCGAGAAGCCGGCTGCCGGGAGTGGGCTGCGCGGCGCGCGCAAGCCGAAACCCGCCGTGGCGGACAGCACGCGCTGAACGCGGATCGATGGGAGGCTCGAAGCGGCCGGGCGGTCGCGGGGTCGCGCTCGCGAGCCGCGGCCGCTCGCGTGTGATTGGGTGATGACGACCAGCGAGCGGATCAAGGCGCGCGCGAGAGAGCTGGGATTCGCGGCGGTCGGCATCGCGCGGCTGCCTCTGGATGCGTCCCACTCGCTGCGCTTCGAGTCGTGGCTCGCGTCCGGCTTCCACGCCGGCATGGAGTGGCTCGCGAGCGAGCGGAGCCGCGAGCGACGCGCGGACCCCGCCCGCGTCCTGCCCGGCGCGCGCGCGATGGTGTGCGTCGCTCTGTGCCACGAGCCGGCGAGCGACGCGGCGCGCGACCGGCGCCTCGGACGCGTGGCCCGCTACGCCGTGGGCGAGGACTACCACCGCGTGATGCGCGATTCGCTGGGCGCGCTCGACCGCTTCGCGCGCGACGAGCTGCCCGGCGCGCGCAGCCTGTGGTACACGGACACGGGCGCGATCCTCGAGCGCGGCGCGGCCGCGCGCGCGGGACTCGGCTGGATCGGCAAGCCCTCGGGCCTGATCGCCCCGCGGCTCGGCTCGTACTTCCTGCTCGGCGAGATCCTGCTCGACCGCGGGCTGGAACCCGACCCCGCGTTCGAGCGCGAGCACTGCGGCACGTGCATGCGCTGCCTCGAGGCGTGTCCCACGGGCGCGATCGTCGCGCCCTATCGCGTCGACGCGCGCCGCTGCATCTCCTACCTCACGATCGAGCACCGCGGGGCGATCCCGCGCGAGCGGCGGCGCGCGAGCGGCGACTGGATCTTCGGCTGCGACGTGTGCCAGGAGGTCTGCCCCTGGAACCGCTTCGCTCCGCCCGCGCGATCCGCGCGCCTTCACGCCCGCACGCTCGAAGACTGGACGCTCGAGCGCTTCCTCGAGCTGGACGAGGAGAGCTTCCGCGCGCTGTTCGCGACGAGCCCGATCCGCCGCGCGCGGCGCGGAGGATTCCTGCGCAACGTGTGCGTCGCGCTCGGCAACCGCGGCGACGCGGGGGCCGTGCCCGCGCTGTGCCGGGCCCTCGCCGCCGATCCCGATCCGCTCGTGCGCGGCCACGCGGCCTGGGCGCTGGGCGAGATCGCGCGGCGGCACGGGGAGGCGGCGCCGGAGATCGCGCGGGCGCTCGCCCGCGCGCTCGAAGATGCGGACGCGAGCGTGCGCGAGGAGGCGCGGCTGGCGCGCGCCGGCGAAGGCGGAGGCTGAGCCGTCTTCCATTCGCGTTCGATTGCGGTCGCGCCCCAGGCTCGGACTCGAGTGCCAGGGGCGCTTTTTACGCGCGCGTAATCTCCCGGCCATCACCCCGTATCAGCGTCTCGCCCATCCTGCCACCGCAGGAAGCGGCCGGCGCCCGGGAAGGCCCGGCGAGGCTGGGCACCTCGGATGGGAACAACGGCACCAGCCTTCCCCCGCCGCCGCTCCCCGCGAGTTCCGGGCCGCCACGTCGCACCGCATCCGATGGAGGTGCCATGGTCCACGCCGAGTACCACGAACGGCAGTTGCTCACCGGAGCGCTCGAGCGCGAGTACCGCAACGCCCTCCGCATGATGCGGAGCTTCCCCGCCGGCCACGCCGATGACGTCCCCGCCGACTGTTCGCGCTCCGGGCGCGACCTGGCCTGGGGATTCGTGGAGCGCGAGCGCCTGCTCCACTACGTCGTGAAGGGGCGCATGGGCACGCTCGGCGAGACGGCTCCGGCGGACCTGTCCACCATCCTCCTGTTCTACGAGGCCGCGCATCGGGAGACGAGCGAGGCGCTGATCGCGCTCACCGCGCGACAGTGGGAGGAGGTCATCCGCGGTCCCGCGGGCATCGGCGTGTGGGAGCGCGGCCGTCGCAGCGAGCTGCTCTGGATGGCCTGGAAAGACCTCGTGCATCAAGGCGCGCACTTCGCCGTGCACCTCCGTCTGGCCCGGCAGGAGGACGCCGCGGAGATCGCCCGCCCGGCCGGGGACGAGGGGCTCGCGACCGGCTTCCCTCCTCCTGTATTCTCGGGCGCGACGATGTGAGATCGGAGACGTACGACGGGAGGTGGCCGCCATGACCGAGTGGATCCAAGCGGGTAGCGAAGCGCTCCGCTGGGAGCATGCCGGGAAGCGGATCTGCGAGCTTCGTGCCGGGGCCGGCCTCGCGGCCCGGCTGAGCTTCCGGAGCGCGTGGGGCTCTCTGGCGCTGGGCGAGTGCGCGGCGGGCTCCTGGACCTTCAAGCGCGTGGGATTCTTCCGTCCCTACGTCACCGTGCGCCGCGAAGGCTCGGAGGTGGACGAGGCCGTCCTCAGGAGCGAGCACCGCGTCACCGAGCTGCGCTTCGTGGACGGGCGGCGCTACGTCTGGCGGCGCACGCGCGCGCGCAGGCCGGAAACCTCCTTCGTCGATCCATCCGGACGCGCCATGGTCACCTTCTCCCCCGAGAAGCGAGGCCGCGCCGCCCCCGCCTCGGTGAGGCTCGAGACCGCGGTCCTTCCGCCCGGGATCGCGGAGCTGCTCGCGCTGGTCCTCGGCTATCGGCTCGTCCTCGAGCAGATGGACGAGGAGGCCGCGGTGATCGCCGCGACGGCCGCCGCGATCAGCGCGGCAGCGTCCTGATCCCGGCGCGCGGGCCGCGGGCGATAGCGGGCGCTTTCCACCCCGGGCGTTCCACGTTGGACCCCGGGGAAACGCGAAGACGCCGGGTGCGATCTGACCGGTGACCGCTCCCGGCGCCTCGAGCGCACAGCAGTCCGGCCGTCGGCGCTGTGGCTCGGCCCTCGGGCCCGGACGCCACGACGCAGCCACCGCGCACCGGCATGCCGCACGTCGTTCGAGGGAAAGGTACGGGGCGAAACCCGAACGCCTCATCCCTCGCACGTCGCGCGTATCCTGCACCCGAACCTGCGGCGGGGGTGTTTCCTTCGCATGTCCGCGCGGTAAATTCGCACGCTCGGCATCCGCCCCGCGCGCCGCCGCGTCGCGCCGAATCCCCTCCGCCGTGTAGACTCGCCACGTGCTCGAACCCAAGCTGCTGTATCGGCGGATGGAAGCCCTGCTCGATCGCCTGAGGACGCGCACGCCGACCCGTCGCTTCGCCGAGCGACTGGTCCCGGCGCTGCTCGAAGAACTGGGCGCGTGGCTGCCACTGACCGCGGTCGAGCTCTACCGACGCGAGGAAGGCGCGCTGGGGCGGGTCCGGCACAGCGGGGGCGAGACGAACGACCTCGCGGCCGAGCTGTCCCGGCGCTTCGGGGATGGCACCGATCCCGGCGGGGATCTGCCATGGGCCGGCGAGATCGGCGGAGGCACAGTCGTGCTGTTCGCCGTGCCCGACGGACTGGGCTCGCTGGTGGCGCTCCGCCTCGCCGAACCGCCCGAGGGCGGCATCGCGCACCTCCTGCCCGCGGTGTTTCCGCTGCACTACGCGCTGCCCCATCATCTGCAGCGCCGCGCGCTCGAGGATCTGCTCGAGCAGGCGCGCACGATCCAGTCGGGACTGCTGCCCTCCGCGCCGCCCGCCTTCGAGGGATTCGACATGGCGGCGCGCAGCGTGGCCGCCAACACGGTGGGCGGCGACTTCTACGACTTCACTTCGCTCGACGCGGACACGATCGCGCTGGCCGTGGCGGACGCCTCGGGGCACGGGCTCCCCGCCGCGCTCCAGGCCCGCGACGTCGCGACCGGGCTGCGCATGGGAATGGAGCGCGACCTCAAGATCCAGCGCCTGATCGAGAAGCTCAACCGCATCATCCACCGGAGCGGTCCGGCCTCGCATTTCGTGTCGCTCGTGTTCGGGGAGCTGGAGAGCAACGGCAACTTCTCGTACATCAATGCCGGCCATCCGGCTCCGGTGCTGCTCGACGACGGCGGCACACGCGAGCTGACGGTGGGCGGTCCGCTGCTCGGTCCGTATCCCGAATCCGCATACAAGCTCGGGTTCGCCCACGTGGACCGCGGCGCCGCACTGGTCCTGTACAGCGATGGAGTGATCGAGCATGGAACGTCGCGCGGCGAGCCGTTCGGCAGCGCGCGCCTGGCCGAGTGGCTGCGCGTCTGGCGAGAGGGCCCCGCCGAAGCCGCGATCGGGGACCTGTTCCAGCGTCTGCAGGCCTTCGGCGGCGGGACCGCGTTCGAGGACGACGTGACCGCGGTGCTCGTGCGGCGCCTGCGGTAGCCGCGGAGGAGCGATCTCATGGTCTCGAGCAAGGTGCTGGATCAGTGGATGCCCATGGTCGTCGCGTGCGGCGTGGCCATCCTGACCGCGTTGGGCAACGCCTGGGTCCTGCTGTGGTTCGCGCTGGCGAGCATGGTGGTCATGGCCATCCTCTACCGCCTCGCCGGGCGTCATACGTTGGGCGTGGCCTTGTCGGCCGTCAGTGCGGCCGTGATCCTCGGGGCGATGATCCTGCTCTGGTCGAGGAGCCGGCACTGAGCGTTGTCCCGTTGCGCGCCATCCCCAGGCGGAGCGCCAGGCGGAGCGCATCGAAGCAGGCCTTTTCGCCGCGCGCCGGACCGATGTTCGCCGCCGTGAGGATCGCCTCGTCCAAACGCGGCGCGATCAGGATCACCGCGTACCAGAAGCCGTCCGACCCTGCGTGCTCCAGCAGCGTGCCGAGCGTGTCGTCGCACGCCACACCCCAGCCGGCCGCGAAATGCGAGCCCGGCAGTGTCTCGGCGTGCAGGCGGCGGAACGAGTCGCGCGACAGGAGACGGCAGCAGCCGCGCTCGGCCTCGAGGTGAATCGCCGCGAACTTCCCCCAGTCGCTCATCGAGAGGCTGACGTTCCCGGCGGGGTGGACCGCGGCAGGCAGCAGGACGCTGCCCACCCAGAAGACCCGCGGTCCGGCGAGCGCGTGGCCCCAGGGTTGGTCCACGCGCCCGGGCGTGTGAGGAGCGCCGAAGCCCGCGCGATCCATCCCCAGCGGCTCGAAGACGCGCTTTCGCATCTGCGATTCCCAGGAATCGCCGGTGACGCGCTCCACCACAGCGCCCAGGATGGTGAAGTTCATGTTCGCATACGTATTCCGCGTGCCGGGGGCGCGCGCGGGGCGCTCCGCCAGCGCCATCTGCATGGCGCGCAGGCGTTGCTCGCGCGGCGATCCGGGCAGGCCGCAGAGTCGCAGCAGCCGGAAGATGTTCCGATCGTCGGGCAGTCCGCTCCGGTGCTGCATGAGCATCTCGATCGTGACCCCGCGGTACTCCGGCCGCATGCCTCTCGCGAGGTCGGGGAAGATCTCCGCGAGCGTGGAGTTCCACCGCAGACGTCCTTCCTCGATCAGGCTCGCGACCAGCGTGGCGGTCATCGCCTTCATGTCGGAGCCGATGTGGAAGCGGTCATACCAGCGCGCCCGCTCGGGACTCCCAGCCCGGCGCACGCCGACGACGCCGAGGGCGCACAGGCTGTCGCCCCGCACGACCGCGCAAGCGAGGGCGGGGATCCGGTCGCGCGCGCGGATGGGCTCGAGCAGGCTGTCGAGCCGCAGCACGCCGGCCGGGAAGGAATCGTCGGGCGCGGTCCCTGCGACGTTCGTGGCGTGCTCACGCGCCGCGAAGGCCGGATCCGTGCTCGCGTCGATCGAGCACGAGAACGACCAGGCCACGAGGCACGCGGCGGCGACGAGCAGGATCAGCACGGAGACCAGCAGGAGCGAGCGCGCCCGCGGCATTCGGCCTGGGGGTGCGCCGGGGATCAGATCGGGCATGGGGGATGTCCTCCTCACTCTCAGCCGAGGGTTCGCGTCAGCCAGGCGGCGTAGACGTACCCGCCGAGCCCCAGCGAGTCGTGGACGATGTGCGCGATCGTGGGCCAGGCGATGGATCCTGTCTGCCTCGCCGCGGCTCCGTACGTGATCCCGAGCAGGAACGCATAGGCGACAAACGCGGTGACCCCGCCGGCCATCCGGCTCGGCAGGACGGACTGCGGCGCGATGTGCCAGAGCGCGAACATGAGGGATGGGTAGATCAGGCCGAGCCAGAGGTTCCGCGGAAACAGCCGCAGGAACAGGCCGCGCCACAGGATCTCCTCGGTCACGCCGATCACGATGCCGAGGGCGATCGAGACCAGCAGGATCGCGGGCCCCGCGCTGGCCACGCGGCGCACGAAGACGAAGGTCAGCGGGAAGAGCACGGGCCACCACAAGAGAGCTTGCGTCGGCCAGGAGAGTGCGCAGAGCCGAGGGAAGGGGCGGAACAGATCGCACACGAGCCGCCAGCCACCGAGGAGGATCGTGGGAACCAGCAGACACCAGAACAGCCAGTACACGCCGAAGCCGAGCAGATAGCCGAGAGGATGGCCAAGGCGAGCGCACGACGCCCGGAACACCCAGAGCATGCTTGGCAGAAGGACGACGGGCAGAGCCAGCGCGGCGACCCGGCGTGAGATGCTCGTCGGCTTGGCGGCGGCCATGGGCGGTCAGCGTAGCACGACGGCCGAGGGCCGAGGCGCCGGCGTTCCTGTTCGGTCCATCGGATGCGCCGAGGAGATGCGGCAACCCGACAGCCGGCGAGCCCCGTCGCCATCTCCAGACAGAAGCCCGACTTCCACCGGCCTCGATCGGGTCGAACCGCGAACGAATTGACCATGGCCGAGTCTCTTTCCTACCCTGCGCCCCAGTGAAGTGTGCCCGTGGCCTCCGCAATCGAGCCACGGCCTGCGCACACACGGAGGTGGAGCGCCCCCCATAGCGAGCTTCGGTCGCAAGGCGGCGACCGCTGGTCTCCGAAAGGTGCTGGTCCCGTGAAGAGCGAGGTCATGGTTCCGGGGCACCCCCGCTGGTGCGAGTTTCTCGACGAGCTGAGCAAGGCGGATCGTTGCGTGCGGACGACCGAGAAATCCGAGGCCGTGCTCTCCGCGATGCGCGGCTTCGACGTGGAGGGCTCGATTCGCACGCTTCGCGAGCTGGGCGGGGTCTGTGATTGCGCCATCCTGTTCGGCCTCTCCGACTACGAGCTGATCCGGCCCGCGTGATCGAGCGGCTTGGGCCGCAAACGGGCGCTCCGCGCCGGTCGTGATCCGGCACGCACCGCCCCTCGGGATCTGACGAGAACCTCGACGAACACGAGAACCACGAGACCATGGCGCGGACGAGAGAGCTCCGGAAGCACATCGACAGTCTCGTGCACCGCTTCCGCGTCACCGATGGCCGGCGGTTCCGGCTCGAGGACGTCGATCCGCAGGACACGGGCTGTCTCGGCTCCGAGAGGAAACCGCTGGCAAAGGAGTTGCTCGCGCACGGGACGCAGCGCCTCGAGGAGGCCCAGGAGCGGCTCTACGCGCAGGACCGCAGGTCGCTCCTGCTGGTCTTCCAGGCGATGGACGCCGCCGGGAAGGACGGCACGATCAAGCACGTGATGGCGGGCGTGAATCCGCAGGGCTGCCAGGTGACGTCGTTCAAGCAGCCATCGGCGGAGGAGCTCGACCACGACTATCTGTGGCGCTGCGTCAGGGCGCTTCCCGAGCGCGGCCGGATCGGCATCTTCAACCGCTCCTACTACGAGGAAGTCCTCGTCGCGCGCGTGCACGAGAAGATCCTGCGCGCCGAGAAGCTGCCTCCCGAGCGGATCCACAGGGGCATCTTCAA
>Ga0335070_10003171_pt1 | contig 19118 bp, 21 predicted proteins | sample Lox_Sample_13_FD_206722 | JGI IMG/M metagenome (GOLD analysis project Ga0335070, IMG submission 206722) | Soil microbial communities from Loxahatchee National Wildlife Refuge, Florida, United States - Lox_Sample_1.3 | ecosystem: Environmental > Terrestrial > Soil > Wetlands | place: USA... | reverse complement strand
CATTAAAGTTTCAAATTGGCGAGAACAGGCCGTTAGACTCATCTTCCCGGCAGAGGGGCATTTTGAGCGATATCGCGATTCTTCAACAGTTATCGCAAAAACGCGTTTACTCCGGCACCGAGCACGGAGTTTCATGCAAAATGCCACGCAAATTTGCGATGTCGTCCTCGTCGACCGGGTCCGGGACGGTTGACAAGCGGATCGTGCTTGTAGCATCGACGCCGCCGTGATACATCATGCGAGATTTTGAGGGTCGAGTTTAGCACAAAGAAGGGCTAAAACGAGTTAATCAGATTTTCTAAATCATTAGAAAAGAAAGAATTAGCAGTTAACGCACAATTTGCCCTCAGTTGGTTTGCGAATTCTTCCCATTGCAAGCAAATTCCCCTGGTTGTGGGGAACTAGGGGAGGGATCATGCGACCGTACATTCATTCACGGGGCTCGATACACAAACTCCTGTGGGTAACCGACTGTTCAGTCGGAAAACACGCACAAAACAGTGTGCCGGAAGATGTGTCCTTTTTTCAGTGGTACTACGTGCTCGCGGCGGACTATTTGGAGACCTCCCCGCAGCACAAGTCGATTTATAAGAACGTGTCAATCACCGGGAAGTGCACCGGGCTCGACAGTGATCCTCTGGTGCAGGCGATACTCGTACAGCAGAGGGATTTCGGCCACCCGGTGATCGATGGGAAAGCGAGCGTTGTGCACGGCTCGGGTTTCGTGGATGCCAGGGCCTTTTTTGTGCTGCGGCTCGGGGCGCGTTTTGCGTGCATGTATCCTACGCTCTGGCCGAGACTCGATCTCATACCGAGTTGTCCGGCGCTCATCGCAGCAGCGAGTCGAGCTGCCATTCCGCAGCGTTCGGAGCTTTGATCCAGGGGATTTTGAGCGTAATGGCGATATTTCAATAGTTGACCATGAGCGGCTATACTCGATTCCCTCTGTGGATGGTGAATGGAATGCGTCTTTCCCTCAAAGTGAATGGAAATCCTCGCGTGGTGGCCGCCGTCGATGGCCCCGGATACCTGAGCGCACATCTGAATTTGTGTGAGCGTCCGAAAGATAACGACTACTCCAAGACTGTCCGTGTAGTTGGAACTCAGACGTTGGAGACAGAGACGGTACGCTTCGAGTGGCCAGAGTTTGACCTTCAAGTGGGCGATACAGCGGAGGTGAGTCTGCTGAGCGAGGGCGCAGGCGATCCGCCAAGTGCCGTCCGAAGATCGTCCGAATCGCCACACAATTTGTTCTTACACACCGAACTTGCAAGGGAAGTATTGTCGGTGGTTTCGGATTTTGAGTCGCGCCTCATGCAGATGCTCGATAAATCCAAAGCCATCGAATCGGCGGAAGAACACAAACGGTTCGCACTAGCAGTCGTAGACGTAGTGACCCAGCTTGGTGACAGCCTACTGTCGCCCATATATCGGCGACACAAGGAACTTGTGCCCGACGGCCTCAAAGGCGAGCTTTTGTAGTCCTCTTGATGGCCTAGAGCATGACTGACGTTAACAGGCCGTTACACTCAAGGTCCCCGCCGAAAGGGAAGATGAGTGAAATGGCGATTTTGCGACTGTTAATCGGATGAAGCGCCTATATTGTCTTGGCCTTTAAGGCATTTCGCCAGTTCTGAAACTGCCTCGCAATACAGTGCGTGCTCCTTCGCGTCGTGCGGCCTCCACCCAGCGATGGTGCCTTTGACAGTAGCCATCGCCACATCCGTAAGTGCCTCCATGACCCGCCTGCGCAGCCCGTCATTCATTTTCTTCAAGTCCAACGCACCAAGAGCCTCGGCCACTTCCACTGCCTTGCAGACTTCGACGTCGCTGCGATAGCGGTCGGAAACGTCCTGCGCGAGTTGTCGAAATACCCAGTTGGCCTTGAACCAATCCGTTCCATCTGGAAACACGATAATGAGCGACATCGGAAGACCGTTGGTTACTGAGTGTAATGGCGGTGTTTCGCCAATTCAGCGCGGGTACTTTCTGATGAGATAAGAAATCATCATGAAGGCCATCACCAAGAAGATCGCCGCGAACAGTGACGCTCTTAGAATCATTCGCATTCCATGAGGACCAGGGTCCTGAAAGACAACCCTTCCAATGAACACGGCCAACGTTATAGCGATGAGTGCGGCTGCTGCAACAATGATGCGACCCGCGACTCACATCGGAACGCGCCAACGAGTGGTCACGGAGTTTAGTCTACTGCACCGGCTGTCCGGGGGGATTTTGAGTGCAACTTGGATGTTACGCCAACTGCGAACGGAAGCGTTGGCCCTACTGTGCAACATCCTTCGGATGCAGTGCGCGTTCCCTTAACAACTGATTAATATCGGTATTGAACCACATGACTTGTTTTTTGCCCTGTCGATCACGCACCGTCAATTTGTCGTAGGCGTGGCCATTGACGTAAACAAGTTTGTGGTCCTCGATCTCCGCCCCTAACGCCTCCGTCACGAAAACGAGCGTCTCGCTTGGAGCAACGGTAAACCACGCTGTCGCGGCTGAACGCCCATCGCCCGACTCCATAATCGATTGTCCGATCGCGCTAAGGATCGCTTCATGTTTCTTGGCTTCTTCATTCCTGCCCATTTTTTGCAGCACTGACATCGCCAACACATGTCCTTCAGCGAACGCCATGTTGTGATCTATGACACTTTGTGCCTCGGCTAGTGCTTTCTCGTATCGTCCGGCAGCAAGGTCATCAACAACCTGATCGTGCACAGGCTGCGAATCGAATCCTTGGCTTACCTGACCTAAGGCTGCGGTAAGCCGAAAGTCACGCCAGTCGATGTTTAGGTCCCCGGCGATCACCTGCGTCTTGTAAGCTTCATACTTCTTCTTTGCAACGACCTCGTCATCCATCTGTGCCCAAACAACACTGACGCTCATGACCCAGCACACCGTGGAGATTCCCAACCTCAAACCTGTCATCGTCATAACGATCTCGTGTTGCGGACATTCTACTTCCGACAGCTGTTAATTGTTGTAATCAGATGAGATGAGAAGGCCGGTCTCCGGACGGGATGCTGTACGCTCCCAAGTTATCGACGTGCTCAAGGCACAGATAAAAAGGAGACCGGCAATGAAGAAGGTTAGCACCGCGGCGACGAAGCAGAGCAGGAATATTTCTCGGCAGAAACTGACCATCGGACTCGATTTAGGCGATCGCAACAGTTGGTATTGTGTGCTGGATGAAGAGGGCCGAATACAACTGGAACAGCGAGTGCGTACCACGGCGAAAGCCTTGCAGGAAGTCTTCGGCGCCATGCCACGCAGTCGAATCGCGCTGGAAATCGGGACGCATTCGCCCTGGATCAGCCGCCTGTTGAGCGCGTTCGGACACGAAGTGATCGTGGCCAATGCGCGCAAGGTACGACTGATCGGGGAGAGCCGCAAGAAAGACGATCGTCTGGATGCGCGGACGTTGGCGCGGCTGGCCAGAATCGATCCCGAGTTGCTGTATCCGGTGAAGCACCGCAGTGCGCAGGCGCAAGCGGATCTGGCGGTGATCCGGGCCCGGGCCGGACTGGTGCGGGCACGAACGGCGCTGGTCAACACGGCTCGCGGGCTGGCCAAGAGTTACGGGGAACGTTTGCGCGGATGCAACGTGCGCAACATGAATCCGGAAAAAGCGGAAGCCCTGAGTCCGGAGCTGCAGAGTGCGCTCGAGAGTGCGGATGGAAGCATGGCGACAGCGGCTACTCGGCGGAGGGACGGCTCTTCTTATGAAGAACGCGAACGAATCTACTTGACTCCGACCGGCCTTCTCATGGAAGGCCGTTACACTCAACTTCCTTAAATTCCCTCGCTAGCGCATCCAGCCCAAACCTCTTGATCTGAGTGCTTATCGGAACCAGCCCCTACAGAATGCCTAATAGTGACACTGCAGTGACACAGAACTGAATGGCAAACGGTGGGATCCTGCAGATGTGCTGAAAAGATCATTAATACTGCTCAAAACTGGTGGGCCCACCAGGATTTGAACCTGGAACCAACAGATTATGAGTCTGCTGCTCTAACCGTTGAGCTATGGGCCCGTCGAGTTCAATCTAGCATGAAGGCAGGGGTCGGCGGGCAGGGATTGGGGATCAGGGGCCAGAGATCAGGCGAACGAAACGGCTGCGTCATTGATATCGCTAGTTAGCCATCGCTGATGGAAGGCGGCCCGGGGTACCTACGGTTCAGTGATCAAGTGAATCCTCGGTCAACCTACTTTGAGCCCAGACTCCTGATCTCTGTACCCTGATCCCCAATTCCTGCCCGCTCAGTGTGAGGTCGCCTGCTCCGCACCGAGTCCAGTGTTGGACCGTACCAGCAGTTCGTTGAATTTCTGCTGTGACGTGGGTTCCTTGCTCAGCAGGGTGCCAAGAATTGCGCCGATGAATCCCAACGGGATGCTTAGAATTCCTGGATTCTCCAGCGGGAACCAGGCCTTTGCCTGGATCAAATGACGCGCTGTTCCGGTAACCGTTGGAGGATCGACGGCCATCAGGCTGGGACTGACAAGAATGAGGCCTATGGATGCGAGCAGGCCGACTGCTAATCCCGTGACTGCGCCGGCAGTATTGAAGCGCCTCCAGAAAATCGACAGCACGATCACGGGCAAATTCGCCGACGCCGCGACGGCGAACGCCAGCGCGACGAGGAAGGCAACATTGGCCGTGGGTCCCAGCACAATCGCAATCCCGATCGCCACCGCCCCGACAACAAACGCGGAAATACGCGCCACCAGCACTTCCTCTCCGGGTTTTCGTTCCGAGCCGTGGTGAATTACGTTGGTCCAGAAATCGTGCGAAAAGGATGTGGTCGCGCTGATCGTCAGCCCCGCAACGACGGCGAGAATGGTCGCGAATGCGATCGCCGAGATAAAGGCGAAGAACACGCTGCCGGCGAGAGCCTGCGCCAGCAGTGGCGCGCTCATGTTATTTCCACCGTGCGTCTTGATGAAGTCGGGCCCGACAACTGTCGCGGCGCCAAAGCCGAGAAAGGTCGTCATAATGTAGAAGCTACCGATCAGCACCATGGCCCAGACCACGCTGTGGCGCGCTGTTTTGGCATCGGGCACCGTATAAAAGCGCACGAGAATGTGCGGGAGCCCGGCGGTACCGAAGATCAGAGCCAACCCCAGGGAAATGAGATCGAGAGGACCGTACGGGGGCTTATAGCGAAGGCCGGGCTGCAGGAAATCTTTGACGACCTCCTGGCCTTTTGCATCGTGATACGTGACATGGCTGATGGCGCCGAAGAACTCTCCGAGGCTGAAATGGAAATGCGCCAGTACCAGGACACTCAGCAGGATTGTTCCCGCCATCAGCAGGATCGCCTTTACGATCTGCACCCACGTGGTTGCCAGCATTCCGCCGAAGACCACATAAACGATCATCAGAATGCCAACTCCGATGACAGCCCAGTTGTAAGTTACCTTTCCTCCGAGCAGCAGTTTGACCAGCGCTCCGGCTCCTACCATCTGCGCGATCATATAGAACGTACTCACGGTCAAGGTGCTCAAGGCAGCCATTGCTCGCACTGGCCGCGGTTTAAGGCGGTATGCCAGTACGTCGGCCATGGTGTATTTGCCGGCATTGCGTAACGGTTCGGCGATCACTAGCAGCACTGTGAGATACGCTACCAGCCATCCCACGGAGAAAAGAAACCCGTCGTATCCCTGGAAAGCGATGATGCCGGCGATGCCCAGGAAAGATGCCGCGCTCATGTAGTCGCCGGCGACCGCGATTCCGTTTTGCCAACCTTTGATCTGGCGGCTCGCTGCGAAATAAGCGCTGGCTCCCGAGGATCGCTTCGACGCCCAATAAGTGATGGCAAGTGTCACCGCGATAAAAGCCAGAAACATGATCAGGGGCGTATCCATGTCTACTTGTCTCCTTTCCGCTTGGCTTGTTCCAGAATGTCGCTGGCGAGACGGTCAAAGTTGCTCGCGGCGCGGACGTAGAGACCTGCGATGACCCATGCCATCAGGAACTGTGACAGGGCAAAGAGATAAGCGAGATTGACCTGCCCGATGACTTTGATGGCCATGAACTGTGGCGCGTATCCCACAAGCACCGGCAAGGCGAAATAGTACGCAAGGAAAAAAACAAACGCGGGGACAATGAAGACCTTCTTGGTGGCCATCAAGTCCTGAAACAGGCGGCTGGCCGCGATCTCGTCCCAAGGGGCTTGCGCGGCTGGAGCGTTGACAGGAGTGGCTGGCGAGACTTCCTCATTGTTCGTGGCATTTCCCATTGCAGTTTCCTCATTTCAGAGTTGAACCATATACAAGGAACGCACGCCCGAGCGACAAATTACTCACAATCGTGGGGTTGGGAAAGCTTACTCCCGATGTCAAGCGTGTGGAAATAGGCGTAAGATTCGCGAAGTATATGTGAATAGAGTGTTACAGGGCGGGCTACTGATGGAACATCCAGGTCTCGGCAGGCTGCGGCTTACAACGATGCGCCGCGACGCAATTTGCCGCTCGCTAGCGCCGCAAGATCCTCTAAAGTTGGCACAGATTCTGGGGTAGTCACCTTCCGTTCGGGAAGAACCGTTCCATTTCGCAGCGCGTCGGTAAGCATTTCCAGAGCAAGATCCGTATTCGGACGAATGAAAATCGTCGCCGCAAGATGGCCGCTGTGCACCCACATCTGACCGGTCTTGGGCATGCCGTCGCAACCTGTGAACGGCAGCTTGAGCCAGCGTTCGCGCGCCGCGCCAGACAAATCGCTGAAGGCCTTCCTCGCTCCCATGGCCATGCTGTCGTCCTGCGCTCCGACCAGGTCAAGTTTCATCTCTTGCGATGTTTGCAGGCGTAGCCACGAACTAACGGTCCGGTAGGATCCCTCCTCGGTCCAGTTTGCCCGCATGGTCTTAACCTGGATGTTGATCGGCTTGGCTTTATTCATGCCGCGGCTGCGTTCCTTGGCGGCGGAACTGTTGGCCGGGCCTTCGATGTACAGCATCGAACCTCCATTCGACAGCAGCGCCGCAAATTGCAATCCTTGAATGCGCCCAATTTCTTCCTGGTCTGCGCTGATAGCGGAGATCGGGACCTTGAAAGATCGCCGCAAGTCGGGAATGTAGTCTGCCTCGTGATTCAGTACAACCCAACCGATGCCAGCGGCAACTGCCGCACGCGCGACCTGGGGAAAAGCGGTCCCACCGGCAGGCTCAAACACGATCGCATCCGGTCGCTGCGCGGCCGGTCCCTGCACATACTCGAGCAATTGTTGGCTTTGCGTCACCGCATCGTTATCGGCATGAATGATCTTGACATCTACACCCAAACGCATAGCCGCTTTCTCCGCCGCCGCGGCCTGCTCCACCTGGTAATCGTTGTCGCTGTTCGTGAGCGAAACAAGAAAGTTGAGCCGCTTCATCATCGCACTCCCCGTGATGAAGCCATCATATTCCACGCTTTAGGGGAACTCAGGTGACGAGAGTAACTCCAGGAGGGATGTTCGGCGGCAGACACGACCGCAATCAGACACTTGCGGCTTTTGATGCTTCTCCCAGAAGCGACTTGAGATGACGGTCCAGGGTTTCGCGGCTGTTTTCGGCGAGATCCACGAAGCGGAAGGGCTGCATCCATCCTTGAGTGGCCCACATGGGAAAGAGCATTTCGGCCTTGCCCCGAATCGTGCATCCGCCGAGATGAAAAATCATCTCCACTTTAATCTTCTCATCCAGCGGCTTCTCAAGGTGCACAACTCCGCCCGTGATCGATAACTGATGAATGGCGGCGCGCACATCACGGCGGTTAGGTAGACGGAGCAAAGCCAAAACTGAACCCCGGAGCTTGATTCGAAATGGCCGGCGGGTTTTAGCCTCTTCACGGGTTGCGCTGGTCGCAAGTTCAGTCTCTTCGGCCATGGCCTGAGTATGAAGTCTCGAATTCGCTCATGGAAGTTACGAAAGAACAAGACCGGAGACTTCTCGTTCGGTTGGCTGGACTCATTGCAACGCATCAACCGCGGATCTCAATAAAATTGGGTGCAGGGGCGGAGGATCTTATTTGCGTCCGAGGTGAGCTTCGTTGCCTTCAGAGAAAAGATTGTAGGGCCATTCCTTTTTGTTGACCTTCAGCGGAGAGGGAGAGCTGCCAGCCCTCTCTGGCCCGCTGGAAGGCTTGCTGCTGGCACTTGTGTGCCAGTCGTCGGGCGGATTTGCGATCCCCCAGACATTCCCTTGCGTATACAGGGCCGCGCCGATCAGGAAATACTTGCCGTCAGCGCCGAGTGGGAGACAATTTGCAACCCATGCGGTCACGCTGCCTCCGCCCGGGAGGCCGCCGAGCATGATCGGCGTTTCCAATTGTAGTGGTCGCGTGCTCCGAAATCCGCAGCCCTGCGCGCTCACCACGAGTACAGCGCAGTTTTCCGAGAATGGACGCATACGGTCCAGGCTGGTGACGCTCACTGGAATGTCGACTCGAACGCGAGTGCTGCGGCGGGTCGTTTTAGGCGTCGAAATTTCCATTGCGAGTCCAGAAAGCCTGCTGGATGAGCTATCGATCTGATTGTGACAGATCGCATTTGGCGGTGATGGTGACGATAGTAACCACGCGGATTGGTCCGCGCGGGCTGAAAGAAAATCGCGGGTTTCTAAGGATTGGCTCCCGACCCGAGGATCTCTTTGCTCTCGCCCTGGGCAACGGCAGGATACGCAGTGCCTTTGCGCCGCCTCAAATCCCCGGGTAATTCGGATCGCAGCAACCAAAGGCCGCCCGCAACCGCCGCAGCCCACGTGAGAGTCACCAGCGCAAGCTGCAGTGCATCCGTGGCACGACTCGCGCGTCCTGACGCGGGCGAGGGGACCACACGGGCGACGCCGAAGCTGAGAGCCGCCGCCATAACAGCCACGATGGATGCTTTCCCCAATTCCTTCCAGCGCATTTCCCAAAGAGAAACGAATCGCTTGCGATGGAGGAGCCAGGCCAAGACGAGCAGATTCGCGGCGATTCCGATGTCGGAGGCCCACGCCAGTCCAAGCACTCCAAAAGTGTGGAACAGGGCGGAGTATACGGGCAGCGATGCCGCCGTAATCACGCTGACGGCGACCATGGGAGTAAGCGTATCTCCCGCTGCATAAAAGGCGCGCGCATACAAACCTTGTGCCGACCACAGCGCCAGCGACAGGGAGAACCAGAAGAAATACACCGCCGTGGGCTGCGTATCGGCCGGAAGGAATTTCCCTCGCCGGTAAACCAGGTCAATGAGCGGGATGGCGGCAGCCGTCATCCAGGCGGTTGCGAGAAACGATGCGGCGGAAACCCGATAGACCGAATCGTTGACCGTCGCGGCGAATTCCTTCAGCTTCTTTTCGTTGAAAAGCCGGGCAAAGAACGGCAGAGAGGCCTGGCCCGTGGCCTGGCCCAGCACGGCGATGGGAACCGCAAACAGGCGCTTGGCGTAATTGAGGCGGGAGATCCCACCCACGACGCTGGAGGCATAATGCCGCAGAATCCAGTCATCTGCTGTGACGAGTGAGACTCCGAGCATCAAGGGAACGGAAAGCTTCACCCATTCCAGAAAGGCAGGATTGCCGATATCGAACGACGGCCGGTAACCGGTGCCGATTCGAAGCGCTCCGATAACGCTCGCCAGAAACGGACCCACGAAGCTGCCGACAAGGGCACCGTAGGCCAGAGACGCAATGCCGAAATGACGTCCGCCTGCAACTCCACCGAGAATGATGAACAGGTTGTAGATCAACGGTCCGAAAGCCGGGAATAGGAAAAGCCGGTGCGACAACAGGACCGCTGAGACAACACCCCCCACATAGAAAAAGATCTGGGCCGGTAGCAGGATTCGTGTCAGACGGATGCACAGATCGATTTGATCCGGCTTGAAATCCTTGACGAACCAGCGGACGAATGCGGGGGCGTAAATTTCGGTTAGCAGGGTTCCAACGACCAGGACCGCCGTCATCACGGTGATGATGATAGAAAAAGTCTTTTGCGCGTCAGCATCGCGCTTTTCCGCAAGAAAACGCGTGTAGATGGAAATGAAGGTAATGGAAGCGGCGCCACCAGCCACGATGTAGTTAAGGAAGTCCGGCAACGTGAAGGCAGCAACATAGGCATCCGTCTGGGATCCGGCCCCGAAAGCGAAGGCGATGTAGGCTTCCCGCGCGTATCCGATCACGCGTGACAGCATCACGGTACCCATCAGCAGCAAGGTGGCCGAAAAGGCCGTGTGCTGGTGCGATGGCCGGAAGAAGCGCAGCAGTTTCGTCATCGAGACCCGATAAGAATTCAATCTTATCGGAATCTCGAATGAAGGAGCCTCTGTTGAAGGTACGTCGTGCCGAAAGATACAACCTAAACCCCGCGTGAACGGTGTTACTTCTCGGGCGAGAGGTACACGCGATCCGCCGTCACTAGGTCCACCTTAGGCACTTCAGTCGTGAGTCTTATCTTCTGCCATCCAGCTTTTTGCGGAGGCTTTGCCAGGAATGTCAAAAGGTACTGGTGGGACAAACGTGCCGCCATCTCATTGAGATAGGGCGAGAATGAAACGGGCGCTCCGGTGAATCCCATGTAATAAGCCTCTCCTCCCGTAGCGTCGGCGATTTGCGACATATACAGCTGACCCCAATAGGTTTGCCAGTAGCTGTGGCCAAAATGCCCTGCGCCCGGGCTATAGATGGTGGAAACCATGATTCCCCCGCGCAAAGCCAGGTTCATAGCTTCGTCTACGTAAGGATCCTGCATGTCTCCTCCCCCGTAATACGCGTCGATGCCGTCGCTGATCATCAAAATTGCTCGTCGCGCCGATGCACTGGGCCATTTCTTGATCAGATCGCTGAGCGAGAAGTAAGGGCTTGCATTTGCACCCAACTCGCCCAATGGAAGCCTCAGCGACTTCGCGGCTGCGGCGTGATCGGCGGTAAGGTCCTGCACGATTTGAGCGGTACCGTTGCGCATGTAGGCTACCCCGACCTGGGTTGAGGCTGGTTGGTTGTCGATGAACTTGCGAATGTCGTCCAGTTGCGTTCCCAGACTTTGGCCGGAACTATCATCGATCAGAATGTAAAGCTGCAGCGCGGCATGTTCCCCTTGGGCGGGGGTCCATTCAGTAACCTGGTCCCGAGTTTTGCCCTCGTACACCATCACCTCATTCTGATTGATGGCGGGCATGCCGGAATCCTTGTGCGGTTCGACCGTGACCACAAGGTGGGTGGGAATTCCATTCGATTCAGCACTTTGCCGTGATTGACTCAGTGCCATCGCAGGCAGGATCGCAACGATGGAGAGAGCCATTACGCAGAACTTGCAAGTTTTCATAGCTCGTTGATTCTCCTTTCAGAATCCTAGATCGCATATTGTGAGGTCTCTTTAATTTCGTTAGATGAGGCGGACGACGAACACGCAAGACAGGTCAGCCTCGGCGATCCAAGAGCCGATTACCGAAACAAAGGGTTGGGCCAGTCAGAAGACAGTGGGTTGCAAGTCGTTTGTTTGTAGCAGGTTCCAGGCCGATTGTTCTTTGACCTCAATTTGAGCTTTGGTCCATTGCGCGTTTTTGATTTCGAGAGCACTTTAGCCCCGAGGTGCAACTCGAGGGCGGATGTCCTTAAGCTCGAGTTGAAAGGAAGCGGCATGGTAGGCATGGCGGCTGCAACAGTGCTGGGTGCTCCATCGACGGAACGCCCTCGGGATCAGATTGAAGGATCACCAGAGATGCGAAGGGTTCAGGAGAGCTGGCTGGCCACACCGGAGAAGCAGGTACTGCTTTGGCTCGCGGAACGGACTCCTGGCGGGATTACTCCGGATCATCTTACGGCCCTCGGATTGGCTGCCCAGATAGGGGCTGGCGCTTGCTATGCGATGTCCGTAACCGATCGGCATTGGCTATGGGGTGTGATCCTCTGTCTCGCTCTGAACTGGCTGGGTGATTCTCTTGACGGTACCTTGGCGCGTGTCCGCCGATGCCAGCGTCCGCGTTATGGCTTCTATGTGGATCACATGGTCGACACTTTAGGGGCTGTCGCGCTCATGGGAGGCTTGGGGCTTTCCGGCTATATGGACCCGCGGATCGCCATCGGTCTCCTGATCGCGTTCCTGGCGCTTTCCATTCAGTCCTATCTTGCAACTCAGGTTTTCGGGGAATTCCGCCTTTCTTTCTGGCGTTTCGGGCCGACCGAGCTGAGAGTTTTGCTCGCAGTCGGCAACATCGGCCTGCTTCGCAGTCCAACGGCCCACTTGTTGGGCCGGTCCTATCGCGTGTTTGATATCGGAGGCGCCATCGGACTCGCCGGCATGACGCTGATGATTTTCGCATTCACGGCGCAAAACACGCTTCGTTTGTACCGCGAAGAGAGAATTCCTCGATGAACTCCATTTCTCGCTTCGAGGCGCAGCAATGCGGGACCGCATACGAGGAGAAAGGCCAGATTCCTGCCGGTCCATCCAAGGTTGTTCGCTGGTGGAAGTTTAACCTTGTCGGCGGAATTGGAATCGCGGTTCAATTCGCCGCGCTGTTTCTCTTGAAGAGTGTGTTCCACCTGCACTATCTCGTTGCTACGGCCTTTGCTGTGGAAGCTGCGGTCATGCATAACTTTGTTTGGCACGACCAATTCACATGGTCGGACAGAACATCCTCAATACGAGAGTGGAGGGCATCGTTCAGGAGGCTTCTGCGGTTCCATGTTGCTAACGGTGCCGTCTCGATCGTGGGTAATGTGGCATTGATGAAAGTGATGGTGGGCCTTGGTGAGATGAACTACCTAATGGCGAATGCGATCGCCATCGCGCTCTGTTCAGTCACGAATTTTCTGGTGAGTGAAGAATGGGTGTTTGCGCGATAGGCCCTGCGCGAGCAGTCCGGGGAAAGCTGTTCGCCCTTACGCGGTCTGGCGCCGGGCTATTTGCCTTTTTCGTTGCTGCAGCGCTGTCGCAAAGAAGGCAACGGTCGATGCCGGATCGTCCCAGCGGATCAGGCTATCTTCAGCGCCTCGCCAGGCCCTCACCCACGAACTCAGGGTGACGCCCCGCCGTCGTTGTATCCACCAAGCTCGGAGGTCATTCACCCTGTGGATACAGCGCCGCCCGGTTTCGTACCCGGTTACGGGTTCGTTCGATAGGCCCAGTGCGTCGCGATAAGCCATCAAGCAGACATCGACTCCACAATGAGCGGCGAATTCAACGTACCACCAGGGTCGGGCGTTGATCTCCAACAACTTGAATTGCTTATCGCGGTGGTCATACTTGAACTCTGCATTGAAAATCCCTCGATATTGAACCATTCGAAGCAATTTACGAAGGCTCTGCTCCGCGCCTCGTATTTCAGAGAGTTCGATGCTCTCAGATAATGTGCTATTTCCCAGGTCACGAGGGAACATCCGGAGCCGACGCCGCGCGAGCATTCCACAGACTTCTCCACACTGATCTATGAAACCTTCAAGGAAATATGAAACGTCGGGAGGCCCGGGGATGAACTCCTGCAGCAGGATCGGGAAGGCGACGTGCCGCATGATCTCGACAGCTTGCCCTCGATTGCTAACGCGATAACCTTTGCGACGATATTTCTGGCAAAACGGCAGCGAGACCGTCGGCTTCAAGAAAGAATCATGAAAATCCTCCTCTGGCGTGGTTTGGAGTTCGTCTAAAGTGGCCAGATGTCGGGTGCGAGGTCTTGGGACGTCTGCTTTCTCCAGAAGCTCCGCGAATCGGCTCTTGTCCACCATGGCTTCGGATACGTTGCAACTGGGAACGCTTGACGGGAAATTGCGGGTCGTCGACGGAGGCAGCCGCGAGACGGCGAGCAACCATTCGTCGGAACAGGGAATGAGTACGGCGCGATGGAAGGCAAGGTGAGGCAGGGCCTCCGCGAGATTCGCTGGAGAGAGCCGGGGGTTTCCGGCAGGAGGTCGGAAATGGCGAGACCAACGCGCGAAATCGTGCTCGGCACACCCCGCATAGGTAGGAATGCCATCCTTGCGGAGAATCCTTAATACCTGAAGGAGTGTCATGGACTCGCCTAACACTAGCGCGGGAACTGCCTGGCAGGAAGGGGTCGCGGAGGTCGCGACCGAACCTTGAATGGCCTGGAAGTCGCTCATGAGGTTGGGCCGAAATGAGCGCCCCTTTTACATTGTCGGCTCCCTGCATGCAGTGACGTGAATCACGCGGACAGAAGCAGCACTGGAGTTATGCATCTCACCTCGCAATTTGTAGAACTACTTTCCCGAAGTTCTTCCCCTGCTCGAGTAGATGGTAGCCTTCAGCGGCACGTTCCAGTGGGAATAGATGACCGATTTGAGGAGTCAACTTGCCCTCCCCGATCCATGCGGAAAGGCGATGCCAGGCAGGCCCCATGATCTCCGGTTTTTGCGAAAGATACGTTAACCACAGGCCCTGCACACTCGCGGACTTCGCGTAGAGAGCGCGAACATCGAGCTGCGGCTGCTTCCCGGTGGCCGTACCATATTGAATGACTCGTCCAAAATCGCGCAGGCAGCGCAAGCTTTTTGCCGTATGCTCTCCACCAAGCATCTCGAAAACCAGGTCGACTCCTTCTCCCCGCGTGAGGTTCTTTACCGAGTCTTCGTAATCATGGCGCTTGTAGTTGATGCCATGCTGAAGCCCTAGCTGTTGGGCCTGCGCAAGTTTCTCGTCGGAAGAAGAGGTGCCGTACATCTCGATTGCGAGCAGTTTTCCGATCTGCACCGCCGCGGTGCCCACTCCTCCCGCGACAGCATGAATCAGTGCTCTTCGAGGCTGGCCCGATGGCTGCGGCGAGGTTAGCCCCGCCTGCCAGTAGCCAAGATAGGCAGTGAAGTAATTGACCGGAAAGGCTGCGGCCTGCTCGTTGCTCCAGCTATCGGGAACGGGCCATAGCATCTGGGTAGAGGCGGCGGTTTTTTCAGCAAAGGCGCTCCATTGCGCATATCCCATTACGCGCCGGCCCGTGGCCTCTTCGGTGCCCGAAAACTCCCGGCCGGCAATTAACGGAGCCGGCGGCGTCCCCGGATATCCGCCTTTCGTGGTCATCAGGTCCGCAAAATTGATCCCCCCCGCCGCGACGCGAATGATGGTTTGACCCGGTTTCGGAGTAGGTTCAGGAACATCTTGCACCGCCAGTGCGTCAGGACCGGCCAGGCGGGTAATCACGAGCGCTTTCATGCAAGGAAGTCTAGCAGGGATGAGCTTGCCCTTGAAAAGCCCAAAACCAAGGACCCTCTCTACCGCACAGCATGCCCCCGAAGCCCCATTTCAGCACGCTATCGAACATAGCCTCCAGCTAACTGGCTACTTTGGTCGACTCTGGCCCCGGGTATATACTTTGGGCGTTCGACTACTAAACCTGCCCGGCCGCGCCCCTAGGGCCGGGACGGGGCGCATATCTCATTATTTCGGATTCTTGCGCGTCCCGACATTCGAAAGGCCAGTTCCCGAGGGCGGCGGAGAACCGGCAGGGTGCATCGTGCCGACCGTCTGGCGATGCTGCATGTTGCATCCGCGGGGAGGTTTGCCGTGGATATCGTTCTCGTACGCTTTCTTTTCGTTCTGGTTGTCGCCATTACTTGTTTCGTCCTTGAGCCGTTCGGACTGACACGGCCGGTTGATGCTGGGGTCGGAGCTCTGATCGGTGCAGCCATCGTTGTATTCGAGTGGAAGCTCCGAACTGTGAGCCTGAAGCGGCTGATCGGCGCCGCCATTGGCAGCATTTTGGGAATCTGCGGCGCGTACCTGTTCGCCCTGGTCATCCGCAGCAGTGTGCCATCCGGCAATACCCAGAGCTTCCTCCAGCTACTCGTGATGCTGCTGATGGCATACGTGGGGCTGGTGGTCGGAGCGAACAAAGGCGACCTGCTCAATCTGGCTGCTCTCGGCGGAATCTTTGGTGGCGAGAAGCAGTCCAAAAAGAGCTACAAGATTCTGGACACCAGCGTCATCATTGACGGCCGAATCGCCGACATTGCCGAGACCGGCTTTCTCGACGGCGTTATTGTGACTCCACAATTTGTTCTGCGCGAGCTGCAACTGGTGGCGGATTCTGCCGACTCGCTCAAGCGGAACCGCGGCCGGCGCGGCCTCGACATCCTGCAGCGCCTGCAAAAAGTAGCAAATCTACAGATTCAGATTGTGGAAGATGATTTCCCTGCCATTCGCGAAGTCGACCTCAAGCTGATCGAACTGGCCAAAATGTATGAGGGCAAGATCATCACCAACGATTTCAACCTGAATAAGGTCGCGCAGCTGCAGGGCGTAGAGGTGCTCAATATCAACGAGCTGGCGAATTCCCTGAAGCCGATCGTCCTGCCCGGCGAGACGATGCGAGTGTTCATCCTGAAGGAAGGAAAGGAATACAACCAGGGCGTGGCCTATCTTGATGATGGGACGATGGTCGTCGTGGACAACGCGCGGAAGATGATCGGGAAAACCATCGACGTCTCAGTCACGTCAGTACTCCAGACAACGGCTGGGAAGATGATTTTCGGTAAGTGGGATGAGAGAGCCGCCTACGCGCGGCCCGCGGCTGCGGTGGCTCCTCATACCGCGTCTGTGTCCGTACCAGTCGGCGGACCGACCAGTGTGGCGACCCCCAGCGTGGAAACGAAGCAGGGGAGCTAAAGTAGTCGGTTTCGAAGTACTTTTCTGGCCGGGACCGTTCAACTGCTAGTCTGCAGGAACGGCTTCTGCGACCCGGATCGTGTCGGCTTGCAAAACGCCTGTGATCCGTACACGTCGTGCGGCGAGTTGTTTTAAACCCGCCGCGTCACCTTCAAGTTTGTAGACCTTCTCTCCTTCCACAAGGGTGAATGACGCTCCACTATGGGCGCAAATGCGAACACAATCCGCGGCGTTCCTGCTCAGGGTCGCTGAATGTTTGGCGCCGCACCGCGAGCACGTGAGCATGCCTTCGTACACCCGAGCCTCCGGTGACGCTTGATTGGCCTGCTCTTCTACAGGGTCTGCTGCAAACGTAGCGGCGGTGGCCCCTAGGGTGGCGAGTAAGAGCGCGATACCGCATGCCACGGCAATCGAGAACGCAAGAGTCCCGATCCACATGCGCTTCTGGTTTTTCGCAAGCACGTGATGGAGATAGCAACTCGGTTGCCAGGGAGAGCGCATCCGTCCCATTGACGGCTTAATTCCTTCATAAGGCGGAACTTCACGGCGGCGCCATATCGCATGGAACGACAGAATTCATGGGCTGTGAGTGCAGATTTTTCCCGAATGGCTCATCAGTCGCAAGTTCCAGAACTTTCTGCGTGTTTATCGTTGAGCGCCGCATTAACGAAAGGCCGGACCACATCCGATTTGAACTCCCGGCCGCACGCTGTATACTTACTGGCCGCCCATGAAGGTTTTCGTCATTATCCCGGCTGCAGGCCTCGGAACGCGTATGGCGCCCGTGCCCAGCGCACTGGATGCGAAGGACAAGAAGCCGCATCCCTCAAAGCAATTTACTGAGCTGGGTGGAACTCCGATTTTGATCCATACTCTGCGCAGGTTCTCTGAAGTCGAGGAAGTCAGCGGCATTTGGGTGGCACTGCGCGAAAACGAAATCAATCCCTTCCGCGAACGGCTGAAACGGGAAGCGGGCGATGGACTTAAAAAAGCAGTCGAGCTGGTGGTCGGCGGTGAGCATCGGCAGCAGTCTGTCGAAAATGCGCTCAACGCTATTACGGCGGAGCCGGACGACATCATCCTCGTGCATGATGCGGTCCGTCCGTTCGTGACGGCAGAAATTATCCGGGAGGTGATTGAAGCGGTGAGAAAATATGGAGCCGCAATCGCGGGAATGCCTGCCGTGGATACAGTGAAGCAGGTCGAGCGAACCTCTGAGGGCGCGATTATCAAGGCCACCATTCCTCGAGCAGGAGTCGTGCTGGCGCAAACTCCACAGGGTTTCCGGTACAGTCTCATAAAGAAAGTATTCGACGAAGCGGCAGCCGACGGGTTTATGGGAACGGACGAAGCATCGCTGGCAGAGCGCTCCGGCCACGAAGTAGCCGTGGTGATGGGTTCGCCGAAGAACATCAAGATCACGACTCCGGCGGACATGGAACTTGCGGAGTTCTATCTCAGAAAATAGCGCCCCATTCATGCCAAAGACCCGGAAGCGGCAACCAAAGACGAAGTACAGGAAACCAGCACACAGAATCGGCTACGGATTCGACTCCCACGAATTCTTCTCCGGAGTTCCACTGAAGATCGGGGGCGTCATGCTGCCTCACGATAAGGGCTTGGGCGGCCACTCCGATGGAGACGTCCTGCTGCATGCCATCACGGACGCGCTGCTGGGTGCGATCGCTGCACCCGACATCGGTACTTTGTTCCCGCCCTCGGACGCGAGATGGAAGGGAGCGGATTCCGTCGTCTTTCTGAACGAAGCGCTTACGCGAGCAAGGAGAGAGGGATACCACGTCAGCAATCTTGATTGCAGCCTGATTCTGGTAGCACCGAAGATCGGACCTCACACGGCCGCGATCCGGGGGCGCGTGGCCGAATTGCTCGGCGTCCCCCCGGAATGCGTGGGACTTAAGGCCAAGACACCGGAAGGTCTCAACCTCCCCAATACCGTCATTGCGCATGTGGTCGTCCTGCTGGAGCAGGCCTTGAAGGCTAAGCGACGCACCTGAAAGTGCTTCTGTCGAAATTCTGCAGAGTCAGCCGGCCCGGCTCGCTGCCTTCATGAACGCCTGGAATATCGCGGGAGACGCGTCATCCTGTTCGACAGAACGCTCGGGATGCCACTGCACCGCAAGCACGAAGTGATCCGGTAGCGTGCCTTCAAGTGCTTCGATGATGCCGTCGTCAGGGCAACGGGCCACGACGCGCAGCCCTTCTCCGATCCTTTCGACCGACTGGTGGTGCGACGAGTTGACCGGCAGGATATTCCGCTCGACGCTTCTGTTGGAAACTATTTCCTCCAGCCTGGAACCGGGTTCAATCTCGACAGAGTGCGCTACCAGTACGGTCTTCCCCGCTTCGTGATTCACTTTGTCGCGCCTGCTCCCTGGCAGGAAGTCCGGGATGTGCTGAATAAGGGAGCCAGAGCGATATACATTCAGGCTTTGCAGTCCGTAGCAAATGGCTAGCACGGGCTTGCGGTCCCGATAAGCGCTAGCGAGCAGAAGATTGTCAGCCGCTTCTCGTG
>Ga0335070_10003170_pt1 | contig 19124 bp, 15 predicted proteins | sample Lox_Sample_13_FD_206722 | JGI IMG/M metagenome (GOLD analysis project Ga0335070, IMG submission 206722) | Soil microbial communities from Loxahatchee National Wildlife Refuge, Florida, United States - Lox_Sample_1.3 | ecosystem: Environmental > Terrestrial > Soil > Wetlands | place: USA... | reverse complement strand
CAGTCCGGAATCCTCGCCCGGCTCCCGGCGCCAGAGTCCATCAGGTGCCGGACTTTTCCAGCAAGATCCGGCACTGGGCTCCGGATTCGGTGCACACTTTTGCGGGGGGTGCTGCTGGGCTCGGGGGCATCGAACACCGCAGGTTCGGGGACACCGCGGCAGCGGCGGTGGTCTCAGGTGCCAGTGGCTTTCCGCAGATGCTCGCGATATGCGGCTGCGAAGGCTTCGACGAACGTGTGAGGAAGATGATCGGCCGGCATCTCGATCAGATTGCGATAGAACGTAGTGAAGAGCTCCCAGTATTGGGCCTTGTCGGCGGACTTCGCCTTTCCGCGGCGGGCCGCGCGTTCGAAGCGGGCCTCGAGTTCAGCCGGATCCAGCCGGTCGAGAAATTCCACGAACGCGGCGCGCATCGCCCGCTCGAAGGCAGTCTCGTGAGTCTTCGCCTGTGCAACCGCCTCCCGCAGCCAGCCCACCGCATCCAGGCGGCGACTCTCGTGCTGCAGGAACAGGTCGATGATCACATCATCGACGGTGGCGCGCTCCAGCGAGGGGCGGGGATCTTCGGGGTCAGTGGTCAGTTCGATCCGGTAGCGGTTGAGGCTGTCCTTGCGAGTGCGGTCGAGTTCCTTGAAGGCCACGAGGGCCTCCCGGAACAACTGCCCGGCAAGGTGCAGCATGCGGGTCTGCGCATCCGCCGGCAGCTTTTCCGACTCGATGCCTGCGCCACGACAAAACGCCTGCAGGCCGCTGTGGACGTCAAAAAGGGCAGGGGAACTCGTACCGTTCCTTGGGTCGCGGCCCGCCGCGCGCGCGAGCCTGGCGATGCGGCGATCGATTTCCTCTTCCTCGGCTGTTGGCGCGCGTGCTGCCAGCGCACTCGGTGTCAGCGGACGTGGCGCCTGCGCAATCGCCTGTCCATAGGCATTCACGGGTTGCAGAGCCTCTCCGGAGGACGAGGTACTCGTGTCCGTCGCGGCGCTGGGGTCCGGTACAAGCAAGTCGTCGAGATTGAGCATCGCGCCGATGTCGGTCTGCGCCGTTGCCCGGCCCAGAGTGCGCAGGGCATGGATGCTGGTCGGAACCTGTCCGGAACCGGTGTCCACCGTGGGCACGGCAACCTGTTCGGTGGTCGCATCGATCGCGGCCACGATCTGATAGTCGCCCATCCTGACGATGTCGCCATTTCTCAACAGGTGACCGTCGGAGCCGGACTTGGCCAGTGGCCGCTCATCGTCGTTGACGAACACGCCGTTGGTGCTGACGTCCTCGAGGTAGTAGTGCCCGTCGCGAAACTGGATGCGCGCATGGTGCGCCGAGACGTAACGCATCGGGTCCGGCAGGACCCAGTCGTTGTCCGCCGAACGGCCGATCGTGCCGCCTTCCATGCTGAATACCACGCTGCTGCGGTCCCCGAGCAAGCGGCGATGATCACTGACGATGCGCAATCGAAGCGTCATGGTTCCCGGACCGGATCCGCGGTCGATGTGTATCGGAGTTTGCCGCGCGCGCACGACCACTTCCCCGGCGCGCGCGGACATATAATGCCACCCTCAAATTAGCAGCGAGCCGTGTCCCCGCCCATGGCAATCAGTCACATTTTCCGCATTATGTTCGTGAATCAGGGCAAGGTTTACGAGATCTACGCCCGGCGCGTCAGCCATGGGGAGCTGTTCGGCTTCATCGAGGTCGAGGAGCTGGTGTTCGGCGCGCGCGCCACGGTGCTGGTGGATCCGGCCGAGGAGCGCATCAAGGGTGAGTTCGAGGGCGTGAAGCGCACCTATCTGCCGCTGCACTCCATCCTGCGGATCGACGAAGTGAAGAAGCAGGGGGTGAGCAAGATCACCGCCCTGGAGGGCGGTGCGACGAACGTCGCGCAATTCCCGATGCCGATGTACTCGACACCCCCGACGGACAAGAAGTAGCGGATCACGGCGAGCATGCTGCAACTTCCCGGAGCTCCCGCACTATCGGCGTTCCGTATCGCCAAGCTTCTCGAACGGCTGGCCGCGCTCGAGCCGGCCGTCAAGGGTCTGGACGCGCGCTTCGTGCATTTCGCCGACCTCGACCGCGAGCTGACCGGGGCCGAACTCGGCATTCTCGAGAAGCTGCTGACTTACGGTCCGCGCATCGAACCAGCCACCGGCGAACTCGCTGGCGAGCGGCTGTTGGTGGTGCCACGTGCCGGCACCATATCGCCGTGGTCCAGCAAGGCCACGGATATCGCTCATGTGTGCGGCCTGACGGCGGTGCGCCGTATCGAGCGCGGCATCGAATATCGATTGTTGGATTCACGGCCGTTGGGTCCCGAGGGCCTGGCATCGCTCGCGCACGTCCTTTTCGATCGCATGACGGAGATGGTGCTGTTCGATCCGCAGCACGCGCAGCGACTGTTCGGACACGAGGCGCCGCGGCCGCTGGTCCACGTCGAGCTGGGTGCCGGCGACGAAGCAGCGGGTCGCGCGGCCCTCGAACGTGCCAACGGCGAGCTCGGCCTGGCGCTGTCATCCGATGAGATCGACTATCTGCTGACGAGCTTCCGCCGGCTCGGCCGCGCGCCGACCGACGTCGAGCTGATGATGTTCGCGCAGGCCAACTCTGAGCACTGCCGCCACAAGATCTTCAATGCGGACTGGATCATCGACGGGCAACAGCGCACCGAATCGCTGTTCGCCATGATCCGTTACACGCACGCCCGCAACCCCGCCGGAGTGCTGTCCGCCTACCGTGACAATGCGGCTGTCATCGAGGGTACTGCCGGCACGCGCTACTTTGCTGATCCGCGCACCGGCATCTACACCGGTGCTGCCGAGCCGATCGACATCCTGATGAAGGTGGAGACACACAACCACCCGACGGCGATCTCGCCCTATCCCGGCGCGGCCACCGGCTCCGGTGGCGAGATCCGTGATGAAGGAGCGACGGGCCGCGGCGCGAAGCCGAAGGCGGGCCTGACCGGGTTTTCGGTCTCGCACCTGCGCATTCCCGGACACGAGCAGCCATGGGAACGTGACTTCGGCAAACCGGATCGGGTGGCCTCGGCGCTCGAGATCATGCTCGACGGTCCGATCGGCGCCGCCTCCTTCAACAATGAATTCGGCCGGCCAGCCATCTGCGGCTACTTCCGCACCTTCGAGCAACAGGTGCAGGGCGATGCGCCCGGGCGCATCCGCGGCTATCACAAGCCCATCATGATCGCCGGCGGCCTTGGCAACATCCGCCGCCCGCACGTCGAGAAGGGCGAGGTCCCCACGCAAGCGAAGCTCGTGATCCTGGGTGGACCGGCCATGCTGATCGGTCTGGGGGGAGGCGCCGCATCCTCCGTGGGCAGCGGTGCCTCGAGCGCCGATCTGGACTTCGCGTCGGTCCAGCGCGGCAACGCCGAGATCCAGCGCCGAGCGCAGGAAGTGATCGACGCCTGCTGGGCGCTGGGAAGTGATAATCCCATCGCGTTGATCCACGACGTGGGCGCCGGCGGCTTGTCGAATGCCGTGCCCGAGGCGGTCGCCCACAGCAAGCGCGGTGCGCAGATCGACCTTCGCGCCATCCAGAGCGCCGAGCCGGGCATGTCACCCATGGAACTGTGGTGCAACGAGGCGCAGGAGCGATACGTCCTGGCCGTGGAGGCTGCCTCGCTGGACACTTTCGCCAAGCTCGCCGCGCGAGAGCGTTGCCCCTTCGCCGTGATCGGCGAGATCGACAATACCGGCCAACTCGTCGTGCACGATCCGCTGTTCAACGATGATCCGGTCGACATGCCGATCGATGTGCTGCTGGGCAAGCCCCCACGCATGACGCGCGTCGTCAAGAGCATCGCGCCGCCCCGCCATGCCTTCGATTATTCCGCCATCGATGTGCGCGAGGCGGCCTATCGCGTGCTGCGATTCCCCGCGGTCGCCGACAAGACCTTCCTGATCACGATCGGGGATCGCACCGTGGGCGGCTTCATCAGCCGTGACCAGCTGGTGGGCCGCTGGCAGGTGCCGGTCAGCGATGTGGCGGTCACCGTTGCCGATCACGTGGGTCGGGCGGGCGAGGCCATGGCGATGGGCGAGAGATCACCGGTGGCCGTGCTGAACGGGCCCGCCTCGGGCCGGCTGGCGGTTGCCGAGGCGATTACCAACATCCTGGCCGCGGATGTGACTTCACTGTCGCAGGTACGCCTCTCCGCGAACTGGATGGCCGCCTGCGGTGAGCCCGGAGAGGACGCAGCGCTCTACGAGACGGTGCAGGCGGTTGGCAAGGAGCTTTGTCCGGCCCTGGGAATCGCCATTCCGGTGGGCAAGGACTCGCTGTCGATGCGTACCCGCTGGCAGGAGGGTGACACCGAGAAGAGCGTGGTCGCTCCCGTCTCCCTGATCATCTCGGCGTTCGCTCCGGTGGGAGACGTGCGCCGCACGCTGACACCGGCATTGCAGATGGATGGGCGCGAGAGCTCGCTGTGGCTCATCGATCTGAGCGCCGGGCGCAATCGCCTGGGCGGGTCGGCTCTCGCACAGACGTATGGCGTGCTGGGACGCCATTGCGCCGATCTGGACGATCCCGCGCGGCTGGTGAATTTCGCGGCTGCGATGGCGGAGCTGCGTGCCGCCGGCATCGTTTGCGCCTATCACGACCGGTCGGACGGCGGACTGTTCGCCACGCTGGTGGAAATGGCCTTTGCCGGGCACTGCGGTCTCGACATCGCCCTGCCGGTGGAGCGGGGATCCGCCATACCCCAGCTGTTCGCCGAGGAGCCGGGCGTGGTGCTGCAGGTACTCGCCGAGGATGAGCCCCGGTTGAACGAGATCCTGACACGGCACGGACTGAGCAGGAGCGCCGTCAACCTCGGCTCGCCGACGCGCGAGTTGCGCGTGCAGATGAGAGTCGGTGACACGCTTCTGGATGAGCCCTGGACAGAGTTGCGGCGCGCCTGGTCCGAGACCTCCTGGCTCATGCGCCGCATGCGCGACGATCCGCAGAGCGCGGACGAAGAGTTCGCCGCCCACACGGATGCGACCGATCCGGGATTGTCGGTGGCTCTCACCTTCAACCCCGAGAATGATATCGCCGCGCCCTATGTGGCACGGGGTGTGCGTCCTGCGGTGGCCATCCTGCGGGAGCAGGGCGTCAACAGCCAGGTCGAGACCGCTGCCGTGTTCGAGCGGTCAGGATTCGTTGCGCACGACGTGCACATGACCGATCTGCTCTCCGGGCGGGTGTCGCTGCGCGACTTCAAGGGAGTCGTGGCTTGCGGCGGCTTTTCGTACGGTGATGTCCTGGGCGCCGGCGAAGGCTGGGCCAAGTCAATCCTGTTCCACGAACGCGTGCGGGAGGAGTTCCACGCGTTCTTCGCGCGCCCGGATACTTTCTCGCTTGGCATCTGCAATGGCTGCCAGATGTTCGCCGCGCTGAAGAGCATCATTCCGGGCACCACGCATTGGCCGCGCTTCGTCCGCAACCGCAGCGAGCAGTACGAATCCCGCTTCGCGATGGTGGAAGTGCTGCGCTCGCCCTCGGTGCTGCTGGCGGACATGAGCGGCTCGTTCCTGCCGATCGCCGTCGCACACGGGGAAGGTCGGGCTGAGTTCGCCACGGCTGCGGCCGCGAAAGCCTGCGCCTCGAGCGGGCTGGTCGGATTCCGGTTCGTCCGCAACGACCGCGGCGTGGCATCGACCTATCCGTTCAATCCGAACGGCTCACCCTACGGCATCGCGGCTCTGACCAACACCGATGGGCGCGTGACGATCACGATGCCCCATCCGGAGCGATCATTCCGCTACGTCCAGAATTCCTGGCACCCGCGCAATGCCGGCGAGTACAGCGGCTGGATGCGGCTGTTCCGCAACGCCCGCAGGTTCGTCGGGTAATTCATCTGGCCGGCTGCACGGCCGCGGACGTCTACGCCAACAGATCCAGGTGCAGGTTCTTGCCGGGCGACCAGTTGGCCAGCATCTGCGCCAGGTGCACCATGTCGGGCCCCGGGATCTGCTGGACCACCGCGCCCGTCTGGGAGTTGCGGATCGTGGCGATCGTCAGTCCCGTGATGGCATCCACGCTGTAATCGAGCACACGGCTGTACGTGGCCAGATTGGCGTTGGCGCGATTGACCGCCGCCTGAACATCCTGCGAGGAAGCCTGACGGACCGGCTGTTCATGGGTCGCAGGTGTGACAGCGGTAGAAGATGGCGAAGCCGTTGATTTCACGGACGCGGAAACGGATGGCGCAACTGCACGCGCGCCGCGGGAGGGCGCTGTCTGCCGAGCCACCGGAGTGACGGCGTCATGGACGGTGTTGAAATCAGTGCTGACTGCCGAGAGTCGACCTGCACCATCGATCTCCTCTTCAATCATGCCTTGCTCCTCCGTCTAAAACGGTGTGCTGCGGTTCAGCCTCTGCCGCCGGCCGCGACACCGGAGGCCGGCTGATTGCCGGGGACCGGTGCAGGAGCTCCCTTCCAGGTCGCGGTGCCCGCCGCAGCGGCCTTGCGAACCTCCGGGCCAATGGCCACCCAGGCGCTGCGGACTTCCTCCAGCAGCCGGGTGACCTCGAGCAGCGGCCCTGTGTCGCTGCCGGCGTTGGCCAGCATGATCCGCCGGATCATGTACTCGTACAGGTCGCTGAGATTCAGGGCGATGGTGCCACCCTCCTTCAGGTTCAGGCTGCCCCGCAGCTCCGCGATGATGTTCACGCAGCTGTGCAGCAGACCGGCCTGGCGAGCCTTCTCGCCGCGCTCAATACATCCACGGGCGGCGGCGACTCGTTCCAGCACGGCATCCATGAGCATCTGCACCATGGCATGCGGGTCGGCATCGGCGACGCCACCGTGGACGGATACGGTCTGATAGGCCGCGAGTCTTGGGTTTCTCGCGTAGGGGGTCACGGCAGCCGGCTCCAGCAATCTCTCGATAGTCTCCTTATCGGCCCGAACCGGCGGGACTTGAATCGGCTGGAGCCACTTTGTCCGGCCCCAGATGCGCTGTCGCGCTACTGCTTCTGCTGCACCTGCGGCAGCGCAGCAAACTGCTGGGTCAGATAGGCGGACGTGCTCTGCAGCGAGGACAGAAGCGTATTCAACGTCGCGTACTGCTGCGTCATCGAGGCCGTGAGGGCGGCCATCTGCTTGTTGAGCTCGTTCGTCTGGTCGGTCAGCGCGTTTTCCTGCGAGACCAGTGTCTTGCTGCGCGAGTCGATCGAACCGCCCGAAGCCAGGTCGGTCGTCAGCTGCGAATTCAGGTTGGTCGCGATGCCGTGGGTGCCGCTGAACAGCGAGCTCACCGCGCCAGGCGCGGCACTCAGGGCCGTCTGCAGCGTCGTGCTGTTGAGGCTCAGCGTCCCGTCGCTCCTGGTCGTGATGCCGATGCTGGCCAGGGAGTTGTAGGTGGACGTGCCGTTATTGACGATGCTGTACAGCGCCGAACGGATCTGGTTCCGGATGCCCGTCAGCAGCGCATCGCCGAGCATGGGGCCGGCCGTGTTGGTCGTCGAGTCGTAGCTGCTGAGCTGCTGGATCGAGCCCACCAGCGTGTTGTAGGCCGAGACGAAGTTGCCGATGTTCGTCTCGATGGTGGACGTGTCCTGCGCCACTTTCAGGGTGGCGAAGCTGCCGGCGCCAGTGCCCGCGGCTGTCGTGCCCGTCAGATTGAGGGTCACGCCGCTCAGCGCATTGCTGACGGTGTTGCTCGGGCTGGTGTAAGCGATGCCCGAGATGCTGAACTTAGCATCCTGAGCGGCGGAATTCTGCGTGTAGTTGGCCGTGTTGCCCGTGGCGTAAGTGACGCCAGCGAGGCCGGTTCCGGCATCCGTCTCGGACACCTGGATTGAATTGGACGCACCGGTGAGCGTGGACGACAGCACCAGGTGGTCGCCGTCCGTGCCGGACAGCACCGTAGCGGTCACTCCCGGATTGCCGGCCGCCGAATTGATGGCCGCGGCCAGTCCCGAAAGCGTGTCGTTGGTGCTGTTCACCGTGACCGAGAAATTCGCGGCACCGAGTGAGATCTTCAGTGTTCCGGTGCCGAACGGGGCGGTGCCGTCGTTCGGAAACGCCTTGGAAACGAGCTGCTGCGCCTGGGCAAGCTGACTTACCGAGACGCTGTATGTCCCGGCGACGGCATCCGTGCTCGCCGTGGCCGTGAAGATCGATGAATCGCTCGTGTTGGCGGTTTCAGCGTTGAAGGCGCTGGGCGTGTCGAGCGCCGCGAGCGCGGTCTGGAAAGTCGAAAGGGCGCCCTTGAGCGTGCCAAGAGCCGTGATCTGCGTGGTCACAGCCTGGGTTTTGGACGCGATGACCGAGTCCTGTGGTGCGCGCGTGGCGGCGACGAGCTGCGAGACAAGTGAGTTGACGTCGATGACCGAGCCGCCGGCGGCTGCGGCGCTGCTGCTGCTGGCGATGGAAACCGGGGACGTCGTGCTGTTGACCGTGCTCATTCCCAATTAACTCCGTGCCAACGGGGCACTTGCCTGAAAATCCGTCCGGCGCCGGAAAAACCGCAGGGCGGGCGCCTTGCGGCGCCCGCCCCTTGGTATCACGAGTAGTCTGGTCAACCCGTGGGTCATCTCTCTCTTACGGCAGCTTCTGCAGAAGCGTCAGAATGTTCTGCGGGATCGTGTTGGCCTGGGCCACCATCGCCGTGCTGGCCTGCTGCAGGATCTGGGCCTTGGACAGCTGCGACGTGGCCGCCGCGTAGTCCGTGTCCTGAATCTGGCTGCGAGCGCTGGTCAGGTTGGTCGAGTTCGTGGTCAGACCGGTGATGGCCGCCTGGAAGCGGTTCTGATACGCACCCAGCTGGGCGCTGGACGTCGCCAGCTGCTGCAGGGCCGCGTCGATCGAGATCAGCACCAGGTTGGCATTGTCCACCGAGGACACGTCCAGACCGCTGAGGGCCTGAGCCGTCGAGCTGGTGGAGGTCGTGCCGGCCGAAGTGTACGTGCCGACCGTATCCGAGCTGTCGACACCCAGGTCGGTCAGCGCGGCGGTCTGCTGACCGGAGGTCAGCGTGACAGCGTTGCCGGCCGCGTCCGTGGCGCTGGCGACGGCGAAGTTCACGAGGTGGCCGGTGCCGGAGGTGGCGGTGCCGCTGATCGTGATGCCCGTGCCGGCCGAGTTCACCGTGGCAACGAGACCGCCAGCCGAGCTGATGGCCTGGTTGATCGCCGCGGCGACGCTCTTCAGGTCGGTGCTGGCCGTGCCCGTCAGCGAAATGGCGCTGGTGGTGTAGGCCGTACCGTCAACAGTGGCGGTCAGCGTGATGCTGGCGCCGGCGACAGCCGTGCCCAGATCCGTCGCACCGGCGAGGTTCGTGGCGTTGTACACACCCGAGACAGCCGTACCGGCGGGGGCGGTCAGAGTTGCGCCCGAGGCGGTCTTGACCGTCGCACTGGCAGTGCTCAGCACGCCCGAGTAGTAGTTGCCGATCGCGCTGGACTTCGCGCTGCCGATCGAGGCGACCGTGATGGTCTGACCCGCGTTCGCACCCACCTGGAAGCTGGCACCCTGGAAGGAGCCGTCCAGCAGGTTCACGCCGTTGAACTGAGTCTGCGTGGCCACGCTGTCGATGTCGGACTTGAGCTGCTGGAACTGCGCGTTCAGGTCGGCACGGTCCGTGGCGCTGTTCGTCGCGTTCAGCGACTGCACCGCGAGGTCGCGCATCGTCTGCAGGTCGTTCACGACTTCCTGCAAGGCGCCCGAGGCGGTCTGCGCGAGCGACACGCCGTCGTTCGCGTTACGCGAGGCCTGGTTGATACCGTTGATCTGCGAAGTCATGCTCTGAGTGATGGCGTACCCGGCGGCGTCGTCCGCGGCCGTGTTGATGCGCATGCCCGAAGACAACTGCTGCAGGGCCATAGCCAGCTGACTGCCCGACGCCGTGAGGCTGTTCTGCGCGATCAGCGAGCTGAGGTTTGTGTTTAGGACCAGTGACATTGTCTGAGACTCCTGATGTTTAGCTAGGCTCCGGACACCAGTCCGTCGCGCTGTCGGCCCACGGCCGCTGTCTGCTCACCGGAGGTTATCGGTGCCGGCGGGGGGAACTTGAACCTCCCGGGCCCGCGGCGGCGGAACTGCAGGGCTCGTCACAATTGCTGCACCAGACATAATGCGGGCGGAAAACGCGTCCAAATCCGTGAAATCACTGCAAGTAGTTGAATAGCGACAGTCTCGCGATCGACGCGTAGGACTGCTGGGCGGCCTGCAGGCTCAGCTCCTCGGTATTGAGCTGGGTGATGGCCGCCGCGTAGTCCACATCCGAGAGCTGCGAGATGTTCGTCTGCAGTGTGGTCTGGGTGGTCTGCGCGGCCGACTGCGAAGATGTGATCGAGTTCAAACGTGCCCCGACGGAGGCGGACACGTTGCTCATGTTGGTAATGGCGCTGTCCATCTGCTGCAACGCGCCACCGATCTGCGAAGCGATCTGGGCGTTGTTCAGGGTCGTGGAGCTCAACGTCGTGATGAGGCTCTGGATGGTGCTGAAGGCGCTTGCCTTGCCGGCCGGGGCCACCGTGAAAGTGTCATTGGCTGCCGGGGTCCCCGTGATGGGCACCTGGATGCCATTGAAAGAGATGGCGTCGCCGTCCGTGAATGTGCCGGACGTCACAGTCGTGCCGGCGCTGTTGGTCACCGTGTACTGGGACGGGGTAGTGAACGTGATCGTATAGGTGTCAGGCACCCAGAGCGCCGGGCTCGAAACCGTTCCCACGCCGATCGAGCCCGTACCGGTGTTCGTCAGGGTGCCCGAAGTCGTGAACGTACCGTTGCCCGCCGGGATGTTCATGAACACGGAAGCGCCCGTGTCCCCGGCCGAAACGCGCTGGTTGGGCGCGATCTGGATCTGGCTGACCTGGCTCGAACCCAGGTAGCTCACCGAGCCGCCGTTCTGCGTGAAGGGGATCGTGCCGCTGGCGAAGCCGGCGAAGATGTAGTTGCCGTTGCTGTCGGTGCGGTTGCCGATGGCGACGAGATCCTGCAGCTGCTGTTGCAGCTGCGCGGCGATGTCCTGGCGCTGCGAGGCGGACAGGGCCGGGTTGTTGGCCTGAACCGCCAGATCCCGCGCGCTCTGCAGCGTGTTGGTGGCATCCGACATCGCCTGCTCCTCGAGCTGCAGGTTGGAAGTGGCGGTGTTGCCGTTGGTCACGTACTGCTGCGAGGCGGACAGCTGCACGTTGAGCTGGTTGACCTGCGCCATGGCGGCCGGATCGTCCGCTGCGTTCTGGATCCGCTTGCCCGTGGCGAGCTGATTCTGCGTGGTCGCCAGGTCGGACTGCAGCGTCTGCATCTGCTCGAGTGCATTCTGCTGGAAGGTGACTGTGGAGATTCGCATGATCAGCCGTTCGTGATGGCGGAGAGTAGCGAGTTGAACATCGTGGAGGAGGTCTGGATGAGCTGGGCGCAGGCCTGGTACGCCTGCTGGTACTGCACCATCTTGGCCGCTTCCTCGTCGAGGTTGACGCCGGAAAGATTGCTGCGCGTCTGGGTCGCGGACTGGTTCACGGCCTTCTGGGCCGAGGCGTTCGCCTGTGCCTGCTGCGTCATGACTCCAACCTGGCTGACCAGGTTGTTGGCGACGCCGGTGAGCGAGGTCGTGCCGCCGTTCATGATCGAGGCGCCGAGCGCGTCGATCATCGCAAATGCGTTGCTGTTGTCGCCGGAATTGGAAGAACTGGCCGCGCCGACCGCGAAGGTGTCGCCGCTTGCCGGGGCTCCGGTGAGCGTGACCTGGCCGCCGTTGAAGGCGATCGGCGTCCCGCTCGTGTAAGTGCCAGTCGAAATCACCGTATTGGTGCTGTCGGTGACCTGATACTGCGTCGGCGTCGTGAAGGTAATCGTGTAATTGCCCGGCACCCACGTCGTGGAGTTGGTGACGGAGCTGGAGGACACGGCGCCCGAGCCGGTATTCGTCCCGCCTGGCGTGGCCTGTATGGAAGAGGCCGCCGCGATCTGCGCCGGGCTGGTCAACAGGACCGACAGTCCGGCGGTCGCGCCGGCCGTGGGCTGCAGCAGGAAGCCGTCGCCGTTGTTCGCGGTCCCATTGACGACGATGGACATGCCCGCCGCCTGGAAGGGGCTGGCAGCAGTGCCCGCGCCGGTCATCGCGACAGTCTGTCCGGTGGTCCGGTCCGTGAGCTGCCAGGTACCCGCGTTCATGCGGAGCTGGTAGTCATCCGTGGTCAATGCGCCGAGACTGGTGCGGGTAACGGCGACGGTCGTGGCGCTCGAATTCGTGGAAGCGGGCGTGCTCACGACGCCGCCCACGGAGAACATGGGCTGCCCGGTGGCGCCGGTGAGATCCATGCCAGCCTGCTGGGCCTGATTCACGATGGTCGCCAGACCCACGCTGAACTGCCCCAGGGCATTCTCGGTGGGCTGCAGTACCTGACTGCGCACGTTCAGCAGCCCACCCAGCGAGCCGCCCGTGATCTCGGGAGTCACATCGGCGGTATTGCCGCCGCTGATGATGCCGATGTCGTGCTGCGTGGCGTTGTAGGGATCGGCGTACGCCGTCAGCGACTGCGAAGTGCTGCCGATTACGAGCGGCTGCCCGCTGCCGATGTAGACGTTCATCGAGCCGTCGGCCTGCGTGGCCGTATTCACGCTCACATACTGACTGAGCTGGTCGATCAGGTTGTCGCGCTGATCCATCAGGGTGTTGGGGGTCTGGCCGGTGCTGGCCAGTCCCGCGGCGATCTGGCCGTTCAGCTGCGCGATGCCGCTGGACAGCGTGTTGATCTGACTCACCGCGCTGGTGATCTGCGACTCGATGTTGGAGCCGAAGGTGTTCAGCTGGGAGTTGTAGTTCTGCAGCTGCTGCGTCAGCGACTGGGCCTGGCTCAGCAGTACCTGGCGCTGCGCGGTGGAGGCCGGCGAGTTCGCGACGGTCTGCAGCGCGTTGACGAAGCTCTGCAGGCTCGCCGTCAGACCGGTGCTCGAGCTGCTCAGCATGTTGTCGATCGAGGCGGCCTGCGTGGAGAACGTGTTGAAGCTCGAATAGCTGCTCTGCGAGGAGCGCACCTGGCCGGCGAGCAGCTCGTCGTAGGCGCGAGTGATGCTCTGGACCTGGACGCCGCTGCCCACCCATCCGATCGAGGTCGCCTGGCCCGGCTGCGGCGTGAACTGCGCGTTCTCGACGCTGTAGCCCGGAGTGGCCGCGTTCGAGACGTTATTGCTCGTTACGTCCAGGGCGCGCTGGAAGGCGAGGAGGCCGGAAATGCTTGTTGAAAGAATGTCAGCCATCCGTCACAGCCTTTAGAGCACCCCGGTGTTGATGGATATCGGCGCGGCGCTGGCCAACTTGAGGTCGGTCACGTTCTGCGCAGTGGCTGCCACGGCCGGTACGCCGCGCGCTATCGCGTTGATTTTGCGGGCATAATCCGGGTCTGTGGCATATCCGCCGCGCTGCAACGCGGCGGCGAAAGCCTGCACATCGCCGCCCGTGTTCAGGGCCCCGGCGTAGCGCGGATTGTTGCGGAGCAGCGCGACATAATCCTTGAAGCTCTGCGCCGCGTTACCGTAGGCCCGGAACCGAGAGGAGACGTCCGTCGCCGTGCCATCCTGGTATTCCCGGGTGGCCGAGGTGACGGTGGCTCCACCCCAATCCGCCGAGGCCTTGATGCCGAACAGGTTGTTGCTCGAGCGCCCGCTCGCGTCCTGTGGCAGGTTGCGTCCCCAGTTGGTCTCCAGGGCCGCCTGGGCGATGAGACTGCGCGGATCCACGCCGAGCTGCCGCCCCGCCTCCTGGGCGTGCGGCCAGAGTTCCTGCACGAAGCCCGACTGAACGGCCGGTGTTGCGGCCGAAGAGCTTGAAGCTCCGCCGCTCGTGGCGCCTGAAGCGCTGCCCGTGGACGTCACCCGTTGCGCCGCCGAGTAGGCCGCGACGCCGGCGGCACCCGCCGACTGGCTTATGGTGCCAACGCCTGAAGGGGTACCTTCCGCCGCACCCGACCCATGACCGGCTGCGGCGGCAGCGGCGCCGCTGACACCCATCTTCTGCAACTGGCGGATCAGCATGTCGGCCAGTCCCAGTCCGCGCCCCCTGGAGAGCTGCACGGAGAGTTGGTCGTCCGCCATGGACTGATACATCTGCTGTTGGTCACTGCCGAACATCGGGTCGGGACCCGTGGCCTCGCGCATGCTCTTGAGCATCATGCGTGTGAACAGACTCTCGAACTGCTCGGCGACCTTGCGGATCGCAGCCGGGTCGTGATTCGCCGCACCCCGCTTCAATGCGGTCAGACCCGCCAGGTCCGTATAGACCGGCGTGTCCGAGCCCGTGAGTACGGGCGGCGACAGGGTGGGCGAGGCCGTCATATGACTATGAGTTCGGCGCGCAGTGCGCCGGCCTGCTTGAGCGCTTCGAGAATGGCAACGAGGTCGCCCGGTGCCGCCCCCACCTGGTTCACGGCGCGCACGATCTCATCGAGGTTGACGCCAGCCTGGAAGACGAACATGCGCGCATCCGCCTGCTGCACGTCCACGCTGCTGCGGGGCGTGACAGTAGCGCTGGTTCCATTGGTGAACGAGTTGGGCTGGCTCACATCCGATCGTTCCGTGATGGTGACGGACAGTGAGCCATGAGCCACCGCGGCGGACATCACTCGCACATGCGAGCTGATGACCACGGTACCTGTACGGGAGTTCACGATGACACGCGCCGGGGCCTCGCCCGGATCCACTTCGAGAGCCTCCAGGCTCGCGATGTAGGAGATGCGCTGGTCGGCGTCGACCGGGGCGGCGACCCGGATCGATACGGCGTCGAGCGCATCGGCCGTGCCTTCACCCAGTGTCTTGTTGATGCCGGCGGCGACACGCGAGGCAGTCGTGAAGTCCGGCGTGTTGAGGTTCAGGATGACGTGCGGATCGCCCGAGAACCGGATCGGAACCTCCTTCTCCACCGTGGCGCCGTTGGGCACTCGGCCGCTGCTCGGGACGTTGAGGGAAATCCGTGAGCCGTCCTTGCCCTGGATGCCGAAGCCGCTGACGAGCACGCTGCCCTGGGCGAATGCATAGACCTGTCCATCGACACCGCGCAAGGGCGTCATCAACAGATCTCCGCCACGCAGGCTGGCCGCGTTCCCGATCGAAGCGACGGTGATGTCCACGGCCTGGCCGGTCTTGGCGAACGGCGGCAGTTCGGCGGTCACCGTCACCGCCGCCACGTTCTTGAGCTGCGGATTGGCGTTCGCGGGGATCGTGATGCCGAACTTGGCCAGCATGTTGGTGATGCTTTGGATGGTGAACGGCGCCTGTGTCGTCTGGTCGCCCGTACCGTCCAGGCCGACCACGAGGCCGTAACCCACGAGCTGGTTGCTACGAACGCCCGCGACGGTTGCAATGTCCTTGATGCGCTCGGCATGCGCCGGCGCGGCCGACGCCATGAGCACCGTCAGCAGCACCAGGGCGCCGCCGAAGCCATGCAGGCCGCGGATGGCGCCAGGCTTGCAGGTAGTGCGAATCGAGTCAGAGAAGAGCGACATCAGAACGGCGTCCAGGGTGAATTGAAGAATCGCGACAGCCAGCCCTGCGCATTGGCATCGGCCAGGGCGCCCTTGCCGCCGTAGGAGATCTTCGCGCTCGCCACTTTCAGGGAGGGGATCGAGTTGTCCGGCGCGAGGTCGATCGGGCGGATCACGCCGGTCAGGCGCACGTACTCGGATCCCTGGTTGATGCCGATCCACTTCTCGCCCTTGATGAACAGGTTGCCGTTGGGCAGCACCCGCACCACGGTGGCGGTGATGTAGCCCGTCAGGCTGTTGCTCTGGGCGCTGTCGCCTTCGCCGTCGAACTTGGTCGAGTCGTTGATCTTGTTGCTCAACACAGGCGTGCCGTGGATGGTCGCGGCTGCGCCCAGCAGTGTCATGCCGGGCAGTTCATCGGTCGTATTCTTGGTGGTGGTGGTCGTGGCGCTCTTCTTCGCCGCGGTCTGCTCGTTGAGCACGATCGTGACGATGTCGCCGATGTGGTGGGCGATCGGGTTTTCGAACAGTGCGACATCGCGGCCGACCTGGTAGATCGCACCGTTCGTGGCGGGTGTCGCGGGCTCCTGCGCCCAGCTCAGCCCGTCGTCGTCCTTGGGCGGCCTGGCCGTGCGGCAACCCGCCAGGGCGGCGAGTGCCAGGGCAGCGCACATCAATATGAAAATCCTGCGCATCGGGTTTCTCTTACATGTTCTCGGCTGCGTACTGCAGCATCTGGTCGGTGGTCTGCACGGCCTTCGAGTTCATCTCGTAGGCGCGTTGCGTCTCGATCATGTTGACCATTTCCTCGACCACGTTGACGTTTGAGCTCTCAACCGACCCCTGCACCAGCGTGCCCATGCCGGTCAGTCCGGGGTTGCCGGTGGTGGGTGAGCCGCTCGAGGCGGACTCGACCGCGAGATTGCCGCCCACGGTCTGCAGACCGGGCGGATTGATGAAGTCAGCGAGCTGGATGGTGCCGACCTGCGTCGGCGCCGCCTGTCCGGCCACCTGCACGCTCACGACGCCATCCGTGCCGATCGTGATGCTCTGCGCTCCCGTCGGGATGGTGATCGCCGGTTGCAGCGCGTAGCCGCTGGAGTTGACGACCTGACCCTGCGCGTTGACCTGGAAACTGCCGTCGCGCGTATAGGCGAGCGTCCCGTCAGGCTGCAGCACCTGGAAGAAGCCGCGACCCTGGATGGCGAGGTCGAGCGAGTTGCCGGTGTTGTCGAGGCTGCCCTGTGAGTACTGGCGCTCGGTGGACACGACCCGCACGCCGGTACCGAGCTGCAGGCCGGTCGGCGACAGGGTCGTCTGCGACGTGGAGGCGCCGACCTGCGAGACGTTCTGATACAGCAGGTCGTCGAAGACGGCGCGGCTGCGCTTGAAACCGTTGGTGGCGACGTTGGCCAGGTTGTTGGCCGTGACCGTCATCTGCGTCTGCTGCGCATCGAGGCCGGTTTTGGCTGCCCAGAGTGCTGGTTCCATGATTCGTTACCTGTCGTTGGGGTGGGGCGTCAGCCTGACTGGAGCAGCTTCGCTGAAGCCGCGCCGTCATCTTCGGCCGTGTGCAGCGCCTTGACCTGCAGGTCGAAGCGTCGCGCCAGTTCGATCATGTTGACCATGCAGCTGGCCAGATCGACGTTGCTGGATTCGAGCGTGCCCGAGGCGACCGTCGTGGCCGCGTCCGCCGGGGCGGGCTCGCCGTTGCTCGTTCGGAACAAGCCGTCCGCGCCGCGCCGGATGGAATCCAGCGGCGGGTTGACGAGCTTGATGCGCCCGACGTTGGAGACGGTCTGCGGTGACTGCCCCAGCGGCACGATCGAGATCGTGCCGTCGGCGGCGACCGAGATGGACGTGGACGGTGGCACGCTGATAGGCCCGCTGTCGCCCATCACCGGAAGGCCGGTGGCGGTCAGCAACTGGCCCGCGGGATCCACATGCAGGTCGCCTGCACGCGAATAGGCTTCCTTGCCGTCGGCGTCCTGCACCGCGAAGAACCCCTGTCCCTGGATGGCCACATCGAGAGGGTTCCCCGTGGTGGTCTGCGCGCCGATGGCGTGATCCCAGCCGACCGTGGAGTTGGTGGCATACACGCGCGAGGAGTATCCCGGACCCGTAACGGCGCGGCTCTGGAATGCGCTCAGGTCGGCCTTGAAGCCCGTCGTGCCCGCGTTCGCCAGGTTGTGCGTGTTGGCGGCCTGGGCGCGCAGGGTTTCCTTCGCGCCCGACATCGCCACGTAGAGAAGTTTGTCCATGACCCGGGGTACCCGTTACCGGCGCGTTACGACCGGATGTTGATCACGGTCTGCGTGATCTGGTTGTCGGTCTGGATCATCTGCGCATTCGCCTGGAAGTTGCGCTGCGCCTTGATCATGTCCACCAGCGACGAGGTGGTGTCCACGTTCGATTCCTCCAGCGAGCCGGACTGGATCGTGCCGAAGCCGGAGTTGCCCGCGACACCCGCCACGGCGGCTCCCGAGGCGTTGGTGGCCGCCCAGCTGGCGTTGCCGAGCTGCTGCAGGCCCTGGTTGTTCGCAAAGTTGGCCAGCGCAATCTGTCCGAGGTTGACCGAACGGCCGTTGGTGAAGCGGGCCTGCACGACACCCGTGGTGTCGATGCTGATGCCGGTCAGACGGCCCGTCGTGAAGCCATCCTGCTGCACGGCGCTGACGCCGAAGTTGTCTCCGTACTGCGTCGTCGTGTTGAAGTTGAAGGTGAGGTTCATCGCGGCCGCGCCCGTCGCGGGCGTGTAGGCGGGGAACGTGATTTGTCCGTTGGCTGGCGTCGTCAGCGCGCCCGTGTTCGAGTAGTCGAGGGCCTGGGGTGTACCGACTGCATTGCCGTCCACGTAGAGCTGCGTTGTCCACTGATTGGCGGCCGCGCCCTTGATGAAGTACAGCGTGCCCGTATGCGCCGCTCCGAGGGAGTCATACAGCGTCAGCGACGTGGTGTTCGTATAGCTGTTCGAGTCCGTCGGATCGAACACCGGGTCGGGCGGGGCGCTGGCGTTGGCCGGAAGGTTCGCGGTGATCGAGGCCGTCGAAGTCGCCTGCGGCGCGCTCTCGCTGGTCGTCAGGGACAGATTCGAGAGACCGCCGGTGTTGAAGCCACCCGTGGTCAGGGGCGGATAGACCTGCAGGTTCAGTCCCTGCGCGGTGACGACATTGCCAGCGGAGTCGAGCTGGAATTCGCCGTCGCGGGTGTAGGTCAGTGCGCCGTGGTTGCTCAGCGTGAAGAAGCCGTTGCCGCTGATGGCCAGGTCCAGATTGTTACCCGTTGTTTCGATGTTGCCCTGGGTGAACTGCTGGGCCACCGCGGAAACCGACGTGCCGTTGCCGACGGCCGTAGCGCTGACGCCTGCCTGGGTGGCGGCGTACAGGTCGGCGAACTCGGCGCGCGATCCCTTGAATCCGGTCGTCGCGACGTTGGCGAGGTTGTTCGCCGTGACCGAGAGGTCCTGGTTCGCGGCGTTGAGTCCAGTCAGGGCTATGTTGAATGACATCGAGCGATCTCCTTGAAATGGGTCCGGTCGGGAAGTGGCGTCAGAACACCGAGATGACGGAACTCAGCGGCACGACGCCACTGTCGGTGTCCAGGTCCACGGCCTGGGTACTGGGGTCGATCAGGACGCTCTGCACCTTGGTCACCACGTTGGGGCTGACCGCCTGGGTTGCGCCGTTGACGGTGGCAT
>Ga0335070_10003169_pt1 | contig 19125 bp, 20 predicted proteins | sample Lox_Sample_13_FD_206722 | JGI IMG/M metagenome (GOLD analysis project Ga0335070, IMG submission 206722) | Soil microbial communities from Loxahatchee National Wildlife Refuge, Florida, United States - Lox_Sample_1.3 | ecosystem: Environmental > Terrestrial > Soil > Wetlands | place: USA... | reverse complement strand
TTAAGATCGCTGTCATGGATACCGGCATCGGCTTTAAGAAATCACTGTCGGAGAGATTCTTGCTAAAAGGCGATTATGAGGCCATCGATAGGGCCCTTCTTCAGGGGGCATCGCGGTACGCGGATGAGGGGAGGGGACATGGGCTTGCCGCAGTGAGGCGGTTTGTTCATGATTGGAACGGAAAACTTTCGATTCGTTCAGGGACAGCAAAGCTCTCGATAATACCGGAATGGGGATGGGGCAAAAGGAAAGAGGTCAAACTTGCTTATTTCCCGGGAGCACAGATTAATATCATGCTGCCCGAGGTGTAGACGTTCTCTTTGCTCTTTCATTGTTGTAGCCTACTCATCTCGTCTTTCGAAAAAATCCCTCTTGACATCTGCTCCGAATTATGGTTCAATTGAATCAGTTGAAATGGCTTCGAAGTCCCCCCTCCAAGAAAGGAAGGGCTTGATGAGGAGTTTATATTACGAAAGACTACTGGGATAAAGAAGCATTGAAAGCTCATTTCAGGGACAGGATCGCGAAGTTCGAGCGGTACTCAAAAGACCCGGAACAGTTCCACAAAATCTTTGAGGAGCTCGGATTTGCCTATGTGGACGATGGCTGTGACGGGTTCTGTCCTGAATGTGAGCAGATGTTGAAGTGTAAGGTCTATGAACAGATAAAGGATGAATGGGAGTGGATTTATCAGTGACGCTGGTTGATTTCGACAAAGCTGTTACCTTAACGAGACGATCATAAAGGAGTGTTATGCTGACGGCTAAGAAGGACAAGAGGTATCGCATTACTCCGAATCCCAGACTTACCAGGCTAAAGGTACTTGATGCAACCCCGCAATTCATACGCTGCTATGTGGCGGGCCAAATGGCAGCTGCGCGGCGTGACCCACACATGCGAGAGGTATTAGGAATTTGTGATGGTGATATACCTGAAGATTCTTTTGTAAAGGCGTTCGGTAGGCATCTTCAAAAAAATTTGTCGGAAGAAGATTTAAATTGGTTAAAGGACCATTCCTCTTCACTGCCAGGAAAATGTGCGCCTGAAAAGTGGCTTCAAAACCTTTTAGTAAAACACGATTTCTTAAGAAAGATTGCGGAGTTATTATCTGCCGATGAAGAAGATGTTTTGCCAATTTTTAATGCTGTTGCGCAATTAGACCATCATGATATTTTGTTTGAATTATCGTCGCGCTTGGGTCGGTCAGTTGAGGAACTTAAGAATATTGTTAGCCTAGCCATAAGTCAAACATTTCCGAAAGAATTCGAAATGATTGTGGCGGCAGTTGAGAAGCTATTGACACAAGGGAAAGGGACGGCATCAACAAGATAGAACAAGAGGTAACTATACTTAATTACAGGAAACGATTAACTAATGAAAAACTGCAAATACAACATACCGTTACAGGAAAACTTGGAATTTGAAGCAGTCGATAAGGCTATGGGATCAATCGAAACAAGCGCGCTAACACTTTCGGAAGAAGCTGTTTCAGCTTCAGTTAACCGTTACAAGCAGAACGGCGCTGCTAAGAAAGTTCTTGGCGCTGTTTATACACCTCCACGGGTCGCATCTGCGCTGGTCCGATGGGCTATTCGTTCGCATCATGATAAAGTCCTCGACCCTTCCTGCGGGGACGGCGTTTTCCTGAAGGCCGCCAAGGAACATATGATAGCCATTGGAAATAAGAAGCCTTTTTGTATGGGCGTAGATATTGACCCCAAAGCTGCTGCTGAATCCAGTGCAATCTGCGCTGATTTTTTTGAATGGGCGCTGGATGCCCCGAGATTTGACGCCATTGTCGGAAATCCACCTTTTATTCGCTCTCATCTTTTCCCGGAGCCCAGCAGAAAGGTAGCGTTTCATCAGATGGGAAAAATGGGATTGCATCCATCCCGGCTTATGAGCACATGGGTCCCATTTGTGGCGATAAGCTCCAAACTTCTGACGGAAAATGGAAGGATGGCATTTGTTATCCCCGAAGAACTGCTCCACGTGAGCTATGCGGAAGAGCTGCGGCGATTACTCCTCAAGTTTTTCAGAAGGGTCATAATTTGTGTTCCTAACGGCAGTATTTTTTCAACCGTCCAACAATCCGTTGTGCTTCTCCTTTGTGAGAATGAAACTTCGGGTCCGGCAGGCTTGCTGACCATATCCTTTTCTCAGCTTGAAAAAGGGCCTCCCTACGACACAGACTCGGCGCCAGAATGGGACTGGACGCCGAAATGGACTCACGTTTTTCTTTCGGCGGACGAGCGAAGCTTCGTGAGCAAAGTTTTTTCCGGCCTGGGATGGAAGCCCTTGAGTGAATACGGACGTGTAGAAGTGGGCGTAGTTACCGGAGATAACAACTTTTTCATCGTGCCTGAGTCAAAGGTAAAAAAATTAAAGGCTGATAATTTATTCACGCCGATCATCACGAGCGCACGCGAATTGCAGGGCATTCAGTTTGCGGCACAGGATTTTAAAAACCTTGCACGCAATGGCAATTCCTTATTTTTGATTTCCACTGCCGAATCTCTCAAGAACCTTCCTCAGTCATTGCAGGAATATTTGTCAGAAGGCATAAAAGAGGGAATACATCAGCGTTACAAGTGCAGAATTCGGGATCCCTGGTATGCGGTACCGAGTATTTGGCCTGCCGATGCAATCTTGTTGAGGCAGGCTGGTGAGGTACCGAGGCTGGTTCATCTCACCAGAAAATGCACTTCCACGGATACAGTTCACCGGGTCAGATGGCGGAAACAGTCACTCGGCAAACTTCACGCTGCGAGTTTTATGAATACTTTTACCTTGATCGCCTGTGAATTGACGGGCAGGAGTTACGGAGGCGGCGTTCTTGAATTAATGCCAAGCGAGGCGAATAACATACCCTTGCCGCCACCCATGCCACTACTAGGAGCGTTTTTTGATGAAATAGATAGCCTTGCAAGACAAAGGCATTTTGATAAGACAAGCGAGTTGATTGATCAGATTGTTGTGCCGAAGACGTTTACCCGTAATGACCTCCTGATCGCAAGAACTATACTTGCCAAACTCATCACAAGGAGAAAAAACAAGAAAAATGGACACAGCTGAGAAAGCCCTTTGGAAAGATATCGTGAGCCGCCATGTGGCTGAGACTCCTGAAGTCGGCCTTACAAAAGCCAAACAGCAGGCATTGGCTCTCGCGCTGCAACAGTGGACAGCCGTGTGCATCACAAAGCACCTGGAAGATATTATCGGAAACCAAACTGAAGAGCTCTTAAAACATGTAAAGAAAGACAAGTGGCATATTCATCATCAAGGGAAAACTTTTCTGGGCGCAATTCGATGGCAGGAGGTTGACGTATGGATGACCAACGATGAGGCGGGGTTGGTTCTTGCCGTTGATCCGAAGCATTTCCAGTCTAAGGACAGTTTAAACAAAAACTGGAAGAACGGTCATAACGATCTCACTGCATTTGCCACGAACCTGCATGAACGGTTTCCCATGTGCGTTATCGGTGGGGTAATCTCCTTTCCAGAATGGGCTGCGGCGGCAGCAACGCTCAAACAAATGAGCAGTATCTGCAGCCGCTCAATACCGCGCGAACGCCCACTTAACGCCTACGGGAAATTCGAAGGCTTCGGACTTGCGGTATATGATAGAAAGTACAATTTAGTGTGGCCGCCGACATTAGCGGATTCGCTAAGACCAACTAATGCCTTCAAGTCATTGGCAAATGCAATCTTCACAAGGACAATGGCCCTATTATAAATATCATTTTGGGGCAGCAGCGTGTGGATCGAGAATGAGCCGAATAATATAGTGCATTTCGAGGAGATCAAGAAAGAATAACGGATTCCATGCTCATCCACAATGAAGACATAAAGGAAATAATTGCCGAAATTCCTGAAGGGCATGAGCATCTGAGGACGACCATTGTCTTGCAGGACGGTACTGAGATGACATTTCAGGAGGCGACGGTTGCGAATATCGTTCGGGCTTATATAACGGTCAAGACACATCCCACAAGAAAGAAGATTGTCTTAAAGGGAAAACGTCTTGATGAGAGGAAAGATGGTTATGCCGAGTGGCAGCTTATTGAGGAAGGAAATTGAACATGTCCACTTACAACCTCTATAAACTCCTCAAGGAAGAACTCGGAAACGGTTCTTCGGACCTAGTTACTCGTCCGTCCGGTCAGACGATACGGGAGCGAATTGAGCGGGATCTACAGAATGAAAAGGACGGCGAAGTTATTGCCCTCGACTTCTCGAAGATCGGGATAATCGATTACTCCTGTGCCGACGAGATTGTCGCAAAGCTTGTTTCAAGATTATTGAGCGGTGAATATGGAGACAAGTATATTATCCTCATCGGTCTAAACGAAAACCAGAAGGAAAACATTGAGGTTGCCCTGGAGCGGAAAGACCTTGCCGTTATTGTTGAGATGAGGAGCGGCAAGAAGATCCTTGTGGGCAGCCTGAATAACTATCTGCATGAGACTCTCGATTTCATAGCGAGGAAAGGGAAGAGTACCGCCGGTGATCTTTCCGCGGCATTAAAGCTGCCCGCAAACACGAGCGGAACAAGGCTGTTGAACCTTCATAAGAAGCATCTTGTGAGAAGAGTCGACATAATAAGAAACGGCGGAAGGGTATGGGTGTATGAGAGAATTTAAGATGCAGTTCCCTATTGTCTTGCTACAGGGTTTCTCTCTTTTTGTCATTCTGGCTTGTCCAGAATCTTTCTTTAAAAAGGATTCCCGACAAGCGGGAATGACAATAAACACAAAGAATAAACCTTCAGACAGCCTGCGGTCTTGCCTAAGGTTCTTCAAATTCTACCAGGAGATAGCATGGAAACAATAATGTATTTGATTCTCGGAATTCTTGTAGGAGGTTTTTTCGCGGCGATTATTGCCACGATGCTCCAGCAAAAGAAATGTGAGAAGCAGATTGCAGACGTCCAGATGAATTTATCAAACCGGCTCACAGAACTTGACGTAAAGGCACGAAGTGCGGAAGCGGTTGTCAGCGAACTGAGGCAGCAGATCCAGCAGAAGGACTCCGAGATAAACCAGGTTCGGAATGAGCTTGACGCAGAAAAACAGTCGAAAGTTGGGGCACTGACGAGACTCGAGGAAGCCCGCAAGAGCTTTGAAGAGCAGAGAGGGCTTCTTGACGCAATGAAGAAAGAGATGACCGACACCTTTAATGCCCTTTCCTCCGCAGCCCTCAAGAGCAGCAGCGAGGACTTCCTCCGGCTTGCCTCCGAACATCTCGGCAAGGTTGTGACAGACACGAAGGGGAAACTCGGGGAGCATCAGGCTGCCATGGACGGGCTTCTCAAGCCCTTGAGTGACGCATTAAGAAAATATGAAGAGCAGATACATTCCATAGAGGTCAAGAGGAAACAGGATTACACAAGCCTCGACGAGCAGATAAAGATGCTCGCCACGACCCACCAGCAGTTGCAGCGGGAAACGAGCAGTCTCGTGACTGCGTTGAGAAAGCCTCAGGTCAGCGGTTCATGGGGCCAGCTCTCGATGAAGAGGGCAGCAGAACTTGCCGGGATGACGGCGTACTGTGATTTCTTTGAAGAGGTTTCTGTGACCACGGAGACGGGCCGTCTGAGGCCCGACATGATCGTCCGTCTTCCGAACGGCAGAGAGATCGTTGTCGACGCCAAGGCGCCGGTGGATGCCTACCTGAATGCGGTATCAAAGCCTTCCGATGAAGAGAAACGCAAGGCCCTGACACACTATGTTAGCCAGGTAAGGACACACATGAACACTCTCGGATCCAAATCCTACTGGGACCAGTTCCCGAAGTCTCCCGAGATGGTCGTGATGTATCTCCCGGGGGAATCATTCTTCAGTGCTGCCCTGGAGCACGACCATAAGCTCATCGAGGACAGCAGTCTCAGGAAAGTGATTTTGGCCACTCCCACTACCTTTATTGCGCTTCTTAAGGCCGTTGCCTACGGCTGGCAGCAGGAACAGATCACGAAGAGCGCACATCAGGTGAGTATTCTCGGCAAGGAACTCTATGAGAGGATGAGCACCCTTGCCAAACATTTTGAGAGTCTCGGTTCCCATCTCGAAAAGGCCATCGGCTCATACAACAGGGCTGTGGGTTCGATGGAATCCCGGATCCTCCCTTCCATCAGGAAGTTCAAGGAACTCGGGGTTGCGGGCGCTGAAGAGATAGCGACTCTTGAACAGATAGACCAGACGCCGAGAAGACTTGATTTCCTGGCGGCCGATTCGGAGTGACCGTGGACAGGTATTTTGGCTCGAGCGGTCTTCTCTCTTCGGTATTCCCGGACTATGAACCCAGGCCTGAGCAACTCCTGATGTCAGAGGCGATTGACGGCGCACTCGATGAAGGAGAAGACCTCATCGTCGAGGCCGGGACGGGTGTCGGAAAAAGTCTTGCCTATCTGATCCCCCTTATCGGCCATGTCTTGTCTGAAGAAGGCCGGAGGGCCGTTGTCTCGACGTATACAAAGACGCTCCAGCGGCAGCTCATCGAAAAGGAACTTCCCTTTCTCAGGGAACACGTTTTTGGAGGCCTGCGTTTTGCCCTCTGTCTCGGCAGTGAAAATTATCTCTGCCTCAGGAGACTGGAGCAGGCGAACACCCACGGGTTGTTCGAAGGTGACGGGGCGAAGATGATCAGCAGGCTCAGGGTCTGGGCAAAGAAGACCGCAGGGGGCATCAGGTCGGAGATAGATGTGCCTCAGTGGCTCTGGCAGAAGGTATGCCGCGAGAGCGATCTCTGTTATGGAAAGGACTGCAGGAAATTCGACGTCTGCCTTTACCAGAAGGCGAAGATGAAGGAGCGGTCGGCCCATATCCTGGTCACGAATCACCATCTCTTCTTTGCGCACGTGGCGTCGGGATGGAATGTCATCCCTCAGTTCACCTCAGCCGTTTTTGACGAGGCACATGAGCTTGAGGACGTGGCAGCCGATTATCTCGGTGTAGAATTTTCCAATTACCGTCTGAGACATCTCCTCGATTCTCTTCTGAACCCTCATGGAAAGGGTCTGCTTTCGCGCCTCTCCTGGTTGCAGCCCTCAGCCTGGAACGAGTTCTGCGCTCTCCTCAATCTGGTCAGAATGCAGGGAGATCAATTTTTCTGCCTCCTGTCGGAGAGGGTCGGAGATTCTTCGACCCTCAGGGTTCGAGATAGGCATTTTATTCGAAATGATCTTTCAGAGACACTGGCAGGTCTTGCGGATGAGCTGAAGATGCTGAAGGAAGCAGCCGTGGGAGAAGAGGAGGAGAGGGAGATAACCGCCCTGGCCTCGAGAAGCGACGCCCTCTCCCTTTCGCTGCAGGCGATCCTGGATCAGGAGATGGAAGATCATGTATACTGGGCGGAGAGGGACGGCAAGAGACTCCGCGTGGTTGCGACTCCCCTTGACATTGCATCGATCATGAAAAACCAGGTTTTTGGTGTCATCTCGCCGGCGATCCTGACATCCGCAACGCTAACGACACAGGGAAGCTTCGACTATATAAAGGAACGCCTGGGATTGCCCGATGCCCGCACCCTCTTGCTCCGTTCGCCTTTTGACTATCATAGCCAGGCGGTGCTCTGTATACCTGACGGCATCGGTGAACCGGGATCGGACTCCTTTGAGGAGGATCTTGTGAGGGCAATAAGGGAGGTCCTTGGTGTCACGAAGGGCAGGACACTGGTACTCTTTACGAGCTACCATCTCATGATGAAGGTATACGACGAAGTCGACGTGCCGGGGATCGAGATTATCAAACAGGGGGACATGGATAACTACCGTTTGATGCAAGCCTTTCGGAAGAACAGACATACGGTTCTCTTCGGCACGTACACCTTCTGGCAGGGGATAGACGTGCCCGGTGATGATCTCCAATGTGTGGTCATAACAAAGCTGCCCTTCGCGGTCCCTGACGAGCCGGTGACCGAGGCGAGGATGGAGGCCCTTGAAAGGGAAGGCAAGAACCCCTTTACCCATTACCAGGTGCCCCAAGCCGTGATACTCCTCAAGCAGGGCTTCGGAAGACTGATCAGGACAAAGATGGACAGGGGCGCTGTCGTGGTCATGGACTCAAGGGTCAGGACGAGAAGCTATGGCCCGCAGTTTATTAAATCCCTTCCGGAATGTAAAATAGCTGCATCTTTCGATGACATAGCGTGTATACTGAAGAGTGAGGATCGGGGAAAAGAGCGTTTGGATCCTGTTTCGGCAATACCATAAAACCGTTAAGGAGGGAAACATGGCAGAAAAGATGAGTCACGAAGAGTTTGTAAGAAAGGCCATCGTCAGTCTGAGGAAGGAGGGGTATAAGGGGATTCATACGGTCTTTTCCGGATTCAACGAAGCCTTCAAGAAGTATTTCGAGGGAGAAAACCCTGTCGAGGCAACAAACAGGTTGGCGCAGGAGGGAAAGATCGTCCTCAGGCCCGTTAAGGGCGGCGTGATGCTCTACCTGCCTGAGGAAGCGCCGGCTACGAAGGGATCAGGAGATGAGGCCCTGAAAAAGATGGGGATTGAATGACTTGCCTCCGTATGGTACGCTGATTTTCACCGTCCATGGGCATTGACAAGAAGATCGGCATATTCGGCGGGACCTTCAATCCTGTTCATTACGGACACCTCAGGGCCGCTGAAGAGGTGAGAGAAAAACTCGGTTTCGAAAAGATACTCTTCATCCCTTCCTCGAGTCCTCCGCTCAAGAGCAGCGATCTTGCACCTGCTGACCTGAGATACGAGATGACAGAGATATCGATAGAAGGGAACTCCTTTTTCGAGATCTCTGACGTCGAAGAGAGATGGCCGGGAAAGTCCTATACTGTAAACACCATCGAGACCCTCGGCAACCTTTATCCCGACAGAGCGTTCTACCTCATCGTCGGCATCGATTCCTTTCTTGACATCCCTTCATGGTATAAGCCTGAGAGACTCATGGCCCTCACCAATTTCGTTGTAATCTCGAGGCCCGGGTTCACCTTCTCAAGACTTGCCCCGACAGTACCGGCTGAGGAAGGCGTCTTTTCCTCCCTTGACGCCGGGGGGCTTGATCTTTTTCAGACAAGCCTGAAGAGCGGCAGAGAGGTTGTGATGCTGAGCGTCACACCCTTTCCCATATCATCAACGGCCATCAGAATCCTCCTGAGGCACGGAAGAAGCATAAAATACCTGTTGCCAGATGCCGTAGAATCTTTTATAATTTCACATAATCTCTATCGCGAAGGGAGTGACGACCTTTAGAAAGTATCGATAAGGCCATGCTTGCCGCAAAGGCGGCACTTGCGAAAAAGGCACAGGAGACCGTAATCCTTGAGCTCAAAGGGTTGACCATCATTGCAGATTACTTTGTTATCTGTTCCGGTGAAAGCACAACCCAGGTGAGGGCCATTACCGACCAAATCGAGGCCGAGTTCCGGAAAAAATCAATAAAGCCCCTGTCTGTTGAAGGGATACGTTCTGCCCGATGGGCCCTCATTGACTTTGGTGATGTTGTTGTTCATGTCTTCGAAGACGAAACGAGAAACTATTATGAGCTTGAAAAACTCTGGCTCGACGCGCCGCGGGTCTCAATAGAAGGTGAGGGCGGGAAATAACATGGAAAATACCGTCGTTCCAGGCTGGATGGGGAAGGCAGGGCCGCGGTCCTGATGGGGAAGATTGCCCTCCTTATCGTTGTCGTCTTCCTTGTTGCCCTCGGATATTTTGCCCTCCTGAACAAGGAGACGGTAAGCCTTACCATCACCCCGAAGACGATCTATGAGATGCCGAAGATCGCACTCATTCTCCTTTCGTCGGCATCAGGGATTGCGCTGACACTCATTATCTTCTTTATCAGGGATACAAAGCGGTTCATTGAAGGGAGACAGTACCAGCGGAAACAGAAGAGGGACCTGAAGGTTCAGGAACTCTATTCAAAGGCGCTGAACGCTATCCTTGCGGATAATGGAGAAGAGGCAAAAGCGGCCCTTGAAGGGATACTGCAGGAAGATCCCGGACACCTCGACACGATCCTGAGGCTCGGGGACATCGCAGTGGAGAGTGAAGATTACTCCAAGGCGATAACGTATTACAAAAGGGCGAAAGAGATCCAGCCGCAGAACCTTGAGGTGCTCTTTTCTCTCGTGAGGGTCATGGAGAAGACCAACCGCATCCCCGATGCCCGCTTGTATCTCGATGAGATCCTTGACGCCGATCCCGATAATCTCAGCGCCCTCTACATAAAGCGGTCTTTCATGGAGAAGAAGGATGAGTGGGATGAGATTATCGACCTTCAGAAGACGGTGATAAAGTCCGAACATCACGAAAGAGATCGCCAGAGAGAACAGAAGAATCTCCTCGGGTACAAGTATGAGCAGGGGCGGTACAGTCTCGAAAACGGGCAGTATGAAAAGGCCAAGAAGGCCTTCAGGACCCTCATCCGCCTCGACAAGAATTTTATCCCTGCATATCTCGGCCTTGCTGAGGTGATGGTCAGGGAGGGAGATACGGAAGAGGTGATAAGTTTTCTCGAAAAGGGATTTGAACAGACCTCTTCCATGATCATCCTGGCGAGGGTCGAAGACCTTCTCATCAACCTTGGCGAACCAGCGAGGCTTATCAGGTTATATAAGAACGCCCTTTCCCGGTCACCGCAGAACCAGACCCTCAGTTTTTTCCTCGGTAAGCTCTATTACCGGCTCGAGATGCTCGATGACGCCTTCGAGACCCTCTCCGGCCTCGACTCGGGCGGCTCCCCTTACCCTATACTGCACCAGCTCCTCGGAAACATCTATGTCAGGCGCCAGCAATGGGACAGGGCCGTAGATGAGTTCAGGAAGGTGATCGATATAAAGAAACCGTTCAAGATGCTTTACTGTTGCAATGCCTGTGGCGCTTCTTCGCAGGAGTGGACCGGACGATGTCCGAGTTGCAGATCGTGGAATTCATACAGCTTTAATCTCTATGGCTCCTGTGAGGCTCAAAAGAGAGACGCGTGACTGCTGATGAGGGACGAGTCAGAGAAGAAAATTGTGGACCTGTCACCTGTCACACATCGGTCTTCAATGCCGCTGAGGGTTGTCCTCGATACGAGCCTTTTCGTCAACCCTGATGTGAGAACGAGCCTCGGCAGCACACCGACGGAAGCCCTCGAAACGTTCCTCTTTATGGCGGCCCAGATCCATATCCTTGAGTTCTACATGCCTCCTTCCATCTTCGAAGAACTCCTCCACTTTGTCGAGAGAGAGAAGATCCCGGGGGACCTCCTTGTGATACTCCATCAAAAGCCTCCCAAAAAACACGAACTGAAGTGCCCAGCGATCCTCCTCTATGAGCTGATCGAGGATATGAGAGAACGGATCAACCGCGGCCTCAGGGTCGCCGAAAGTTCGGTCAGGGCTGCTGAAAAGAAGAAACCTGAGGAGATTATCCCGGATTTGAGGAGGAAGTATCGAGAGGCCCTGCGGGAAGGTATCATCGACAGCAAAGAGGATGTTGATCTCCTTCTCCTCGCCATGGAGCTCAATGCCCTTCTCGTTTCTGCTGATCAGGGTCTCATAAAGTGGGCCGAGAAACTCGGGATCCAGTGGCTTTTCCCCGAGAAGTTTAAAGCGTATCTGACGGGAGCCATAAAGAGAACAGCCTTTCTTTCAGGCACCTAGACCGGATGAGGGCATAAGCCTTAATACCATTGAGGGGGAGCTCAGAAGATATGAGAAGAAGAATTCAAATTTTCTCTTGACATTACCGTCCCTATCGTGGTATTAAATTTGTGGTTAAAGATTACTTTCGATGGGAAGGAGGTGACACGTAGATGAAGAAGATCATAGCTCTGTTACTTTCATTGTTGCTGATAGCAGCATTTGCCCTTGCTGTCGGCTGTCAGAAGGCTCCTGAGAAGCCTGCTGAGGCTCCGAAGCCTATGGAGGCCCCGAAGCCTGCTGAGGCACCGGCACCAGCTCCGGCACCGGCACCGGCACCAGCTCCGGCTCCAGCTCCTGGAAAGTAATTTCCGCTTCGTGATATCGGGGGCGGCCGTCCGCCCCTGATATTGCTTTTTTTTGGTCAGGAAGTTATTATTATAGAGATTGGTATTTTCTAAGAAAGAGTGGTTTGAACCACTCTTTTGTTTTCTATATGGACAGAAGGGTTGAGGAGAGGATCAGGGTTCTTGCCGGCCAGGTGGCCGGTGAACTGGGATTTCATGTTGTGGATGTGCGCTTGGTGGGACAGGGAAGGAGGATTTCCCTCAAGGTCTTCATTGATAAGGAAGGCGGCGTCACCCTCGACGACTGTGAGACCTTCAGCAGGAGCCTCGAAGGGCTTATGGACGTTGAAGACCCGATACGGGGTCCTTACTCACTGGAGGTTTCGTCTCCGGGGATTGACAGACCGCTGAAGACCCTGGAGGATTTCAGAAAGAATCTCGGGAAACTTTTGAGGGTCGTTACGAGAGGGATGATCGATAAGCAAAGTTTTTTTCTGGGGAGGCTTCAGGAGGTCCGCGAGGGTTCCGTAGTGCTTTCCCTGAGCGGGAAAAAGGACAGCACGAAGGAAATTGAAATACCCTTTGCCATGATAGCGAAAGCCCAGATCGAGATTGAGGTAGGATGAGATGACAAAAGAGCTCTGTTTCATTGTTGAACAGATCAGCAGAGAGAAAGGCATATCACGAGAGACGCTTCTGAAGACCCTCGAGTCGGCATTGCTTTCGGCTGCGCGGAAGAAATATGGCGGCAGGACAAATATCAATCTAAGGATCGATCCGAAAACGTGCAATATCGATGTCTTTGAGATAAAACGGATTGTAGAAGAGGTCGCTGACAAGAACGAGGAGATATCTGTCGAAGACGCAAAGGTGAGATTCCCCGATAAGGCTCTTGGTGACGAGGTCGAGTTTCCGATTCATCTCCAGGACTTTGGGCGTATAGCGGCTCAGACGGCGAAGCAGGTCATTTTGCAGCGCGTCCGGGAAGCGGAGCGGGATGTCATTTATGCTGAATTCAAGAATAAGGTCGGCCATGTTCTCAGCGGACTCGTCATGCGAAAAGAAAAGGGATTCTACTACCTGAATATCGGAAAGACCGAGGCGGTACTCCCGCAGAAAGACACCCTTGCAGGGGAAAACCTCAAGAGGGGAGATACCGTCAGGGTCTATATCGAGGATGTAAGGATCACGCCGAAGGGACCGATGATACAGCTCTCAAGGACGAATCCGAACTTCGTTGTCGAGCTCTTCAAGATGGAGGTGCCGGAGATTTCGGAGGGGCTTGTCGTCATTAAGAATGTTGTCCGTGAGCCCGGGGAAAGGACAAAGATAGCTGTCTACTCAACGGATTCGACGATTGACCCGGTGGGCGCCTGTGTCGGCATGAAAGGGACAAGGGTCCAGTCCATCGTGCGCGAGCTCCGCGGAGAAAGGATCGACATTATCCCCTGGACCGATGACGCAAGGATACTCCTTTCACGGGCGCTCAGCCCTGCCACCGTGGACAAGATCGGAATCAATGAGGAAGAAAAGACCGCGATGGTGATCGTCAATGACCAGCAGCTCTCTCTCGCCATCGGCAAGAGGGGACAGAATGTGAAACTCGCGATGAAGCTCACAGGATGGGACATCGATATTATCAGTGAGTCTGAATACTCAAAGATGCGTATGGATGAGATCGATAAGACCATGCAGGAGGCCGCAAAGAAGGAATCGCTGAAGCAGGGCCTTGAGCCCAAAAATCCGGAACATCACCAGGGGTGACCCTTACCCCTGCTGATGGATAGGGACCCTTCAGAAATCCCGATCCAGTATATAAAGGGCGTCGGCCCCCAGAGGGCGAGGTTGTTAGGTCGACTCAAGATCAGCACTGTCCGTGATGCCCTCTATTATCTCCCCTACCGCTACGAAGACAGGAGAAACATAAAGAAAATCCATGAGCTGACCTGCGGCGCCATGGAGACGGCAGTCGGCAGGATTATCTCGATGGACGTCGTCCGTCTCCCTAGGAGCAGATTCGCGATCTTTGAGCTCGTCATCTCTGACGGGACAGGGCTCCTGAAGGGGAAGTGGTTCAACCAGCCTTTCATGAAGAGGCTTTTCACCGTGGGACAGGAACTGATCCTGAGCGGGATCGTGAAACAGAATCCGTATCGGGGCCGCGGATTCGAAATCGATAAGCCAGAGTACGAGTTTCTCGACGACGACGCGGAAAACATGGTCCATACATCGAGGATCGTCCCGATATACAGGACCACTGCAGGTTTGAGCTTGAGGGTCTTGCGTTCGCTTCTGTACCATATTCTGAACACCTGTCTTGAGAAGATGGTCGATTCCCTTCCCGAGGAAATACGGTCGAGGAATTCCCTCCCCGGGTTAAGAGAGAGCATCCTGAACGGCCATTTCCCGCAGGCCGACACCGATATGGACGAGCTTAACAGAGGTGTTACGGCCTTCCACCGGAGGCTGTCCTTTGATGAGTTCTTTCATCTCGAGATCGGGATTGCCATCATAAAGCGCGGCGAGAGTAGACTGCCGGGAATCGCTTTTACCGCCGGCGGTCCGCTGACTGAGAAACTCATGAAGAGACTTCCCTTTGAACTCACTGCTGCACAGCAGAGGGTATTTCAGGAGATTCTCTATGATATGAAGCAGCCCTTTCCCATGAACAGGTTACTCCAGGGAGACGTGGGCTGCGGCAAGACGATCGTTGCCCTCCTGACGATGCTGAGGGCCGTCGAGTGCGGGTGTCAGGCGGCTCTCATGGCGCCGACCGAGATACTTGCTGAGCAACATTACATCAACATTCAACGCCTCCTGAAGGACCTGGGACTCAGAATCACGCTCCTCACGGGCGGGAAAAAAGAGAAGCCCGGGGAGCCGGGATCAGAGGAGAGGGACCTCGTCATCGGAACCCATGCCCTGATCCAGGAAGGGGTGCAGTTCAGGAAACTGGGTCTTATCGTTATTGATGAGCAGCACCGCTTTGGAGTGCTCCAGCGGGCTGCCCTGAGAAAAAAGGCCCATAATCCCCATGTCCTGGTCATGACTGCAACCCCTATACCGAGGACCCTTGCGATGACGATCTATGGAGACCTGGACTATTCGGTCATAGACGAGCTTCCTCCCAACCGGAATCCTGTCATAACGAGGCTTTTCACCAGCGGTCAGAAGCCCCTCATATATGAAGCGATCTCGTCAGAGGTGAAAAAGGGACGTCAGATCTACGTAGTCTACCCCATGATCGAGGAATCGGAAAACTCGGACCTCAAATCTGCCATAGCAGGCAAAACGGCGCTTGAGAAGATATTTCCCGATTTCAGGACGGCGATCATTCATGGTAAGATGAAGACTGCCGAAAGAGAAGCGGTGATGGCTGCTTTTCAGGGGCGAGGGATTAATATCCTTGTCAGCACGACAGTGATTGAAGTGGGGGTTGATGTCCCCAACGCGACGATGATGCTCGTTGTCCACGCAGAGCGCTTTGGCCTCTCTCAGCTTCATCAGCTGAGAGGGAGGGTCGGCAGAGGGGCCGGCCAGTCGTACTGTTTCTTGCTCGCCTATGAGCCCTATGGCGACGACGCAAGGAGGAGACTCGGCGTTATGACGAAGAGCAACGACGGATTCCGGATCGCCGAAGAAGACCTCGACATCAGGGGTCCGGGTGAGTTCTTCGGAACAAAGCAGTCGGGTGTCCCCGACCTGAAGAATGCAAACATTGCCCGCGATGTACAGCTTCTTGAGGCCGCACGGAAAGAGGCATTCACGCTCGTAGGCACTGATCCTGAGTTCAGGAACGAACCTCACTTAAAGAAGACCGTGGAGAAGTTCTGGGCAGGGAAGGTCGAGATCTTCAAAACAGGCTGATGAAAGGCTGGACGTGGTTATGAACGGGGACGGAGGGAGACGCTCCGGCAAAAGGTAAAAAGCGAAGGAGAGGGAGGAATGTGGCAAAGGGTTAAGGACAATCTTGATTCGGGGGTCGGAAAGATTAAATGGTTCTCATCCCTGCTGAACGACAGGATGAAGATAGAGATTTCTCTCGTGAGACTCCTTTACCAGTCGGCAGAGATGGAAAGAAAAAGGGCAGGTCTGATGAAGGTCATCGGAGAGAGGGTCTACGAATTGAAAAACGGGCCTGACAAACGGATACTCAGGGACGCGGCGATCCTCGAGGCGCTCAGGAATCTTGAAAGGATGGACGCTGATATTGAAGATGTGAAGAAGAGGGCAGCGGAGATCAGCAGGTTGGAAGTATGACGGTGATCTTTATCCTCACGTTCCTCTTAGGCGCCATCATCGGCTCTTTCCTGAATGTCTGTATTTACAGGATCCCGAGGGGCCTGTCCGTTGTCAGCCCTTCTTCACGGTGTCCGTCCTGCGGCACGACCATCAAGGTCTATGACAACATACCGATCATCAGTTTCTTCATCCTCGGAGGAAGGTGCCGGTATTGCTCAGGGAAGATCCCTCTGCGCTACCCCCTCGTAGAGACGCTCAACGCCCTCATGTATATCAGTGCGGTGTGGCGTTACGGACTTGGATGGCAGACCCCTTTTCTCTTCGCCTTCTGTTCGTCCATGATCGTCATAACCTTTATAGATATTGACTTTCAGATTATCCCGAATGTCATAACCCTGCCGGGGATTGTCGTCGGTCTCGTGGCGAGTTCCCTGGTCTTCCCGGACCCCTTTGCGGTCAACGCAACGCTCGGCTTCAAGGAGGGGATGATCGGTCTCTTGGCAGGAGGAGGGCTCTTCTACTTTATTGCCTTCGTCAGTCAGCTGATCCTCAGGCAGGAAGCCATGGGTATGGGAGACGTAAAGATGATGGCCATGGTCGGGGCCTTTATGGGCTGGAAGGCGATCCTTCTCACAACCTTTGCCGGGAGTCTCATCGGCTCCATCGTCGGCATACTTGTCATGGTCCTTACGGGCACGGGGAGAAAGGCAAAACTCCCCTTTGGCCCTTTTCTCGCGGCCGGGGCAATCCTGACGCTCTTTGTTGGCCAGGAGATCATGGTTTTTTATCTCCATCGATGAACGAAAGGGTCTTTTCTATTTCTGTCCTTCTCTTTCTCGGTATCTTCATCATGCTCCTCCTCTTTCGTTTGGTGACGAAGATCAGGAGGAACAGGGATGTTCTCGAAAAGAAGGAAGGGTCACAGGTCTCCTTTGTTGTCGACACGTTCCATGAGCTTGTCGTTAAGCTCAAGGAAAAGGAGAAGGAACTCGCGGCCCTCCATAAGAAGGCTGAGGAACGGGCAGATGTCTTTGAGACGTACAACGAATATATCCTTCAGTCCGTGCCGAGCGGCGTCATAAGCCTCGACAGCGCTCTCATTGTGACCAAGGTCAATTCCTCTGCCGAGAAGATCCTTTCGATCAGGGCAGAGGATGTAATTGGAAAGAGCTACGGGGAAGTCTTCAGAGACCCCCTCAGGAGTATCCTCGAGAGCAGAAAAGTCGTGGGAAGAGAAGACATCCAATACACCACACCCTCAGGCAAGGCGATCCATATCGGCTATACGGTAACACCGCTCCTGAATACCAAGAAAGAGACTATAGGGCAGATCCTCGTATTTACCGACCTCACGGAGCTGAAGGCCCTCGAAGCACAGGCCGAGTTAAGAGAGAGACTGTCGAGTCTCGGAGAGATGGCGGCAGGCATTGCCCACGAGCTCAGAAACCCGATGGGCGTGATCGCGGGCTATACAAAACTGCTCTCGAAAAAGATGGACCCTTCCATGGCGCACGTTGTAGATTCGGTATCGAAAGAGATTGCGGTTATGGACAGGATCATCACCGACTTTCTGTCCTTTGCCAGACCGACGGAATTGAACGTAACGGTCGTGGACGTGGCCTCCCTTTTGAAGACGTGTGTTGAAAACGTTACCTCCGGGCAGGAAGGCATCACCGTCAATTCCGGTATCAGCGGTATCCCTGCCATCTATGGCGATGAGATTCTCCTGAGGCAGGCATTCACAAATCTTATCCAGAATGCCGTCGAGTCAATGCCCCATGGAGGCGAACTGACTTTCGGATTCTCCTCTGACGGGATTTCTGTTGAGATTGCCGTCTCCGACACCGGTCACGGGGTGCCTGATACGATTAAAGACAAGATATTCCTCCCCTTTTATACCACGAAAGACAGAGGGACCGGATTGGGCCTTGCTATCGTCCACAAGATTGTGGTTTCACATCGGGGTACCATTTCAGTGGAGAGCAGTGAAAAGGGGACGACGTTCCGGGTTTGGCTGCCGATAAAGGGCACAAAGGACGAAGGTTAGGAAGAAGGCAGGACATTCTTCATCTTCGTCCTTCGCCCTCTGTCAATGCGCCCCGTGTATCAGAACCGGCAGGCAGCGCGAGCAGACAAACTTGTCTTCACCCTCGTGAATGCAGTTGAGGTAAACAGCACTTTTTTCGGTTTTGCCACAAACAAAGCATTTCACCTCCATGTTACCCTTCCAGCCCGTTGAGTTCATTCACGATCTTCTCAGGGTCTATATTGTGCATCATCGCTCCGAAAGAGATAGACTCCATGTTGATTCCCGGACAGGTAAAACAGCCATTGCCGAAATATTTCTCGATCACCTTTTTGCCTCCGGGATCCTTTATCACTTCTCCTATTACAGTGTCCTTTGTGTACTTCTTCTGCGCCGTTACCATCTCATCCTCCTTTTTTGCCGTATCGTATTTCATTGTTCTCAGCAATTGGATAATTAGAGTATACCCTGACGGGAAACTTCACACTATGATCAATATCATAAGGACCGCAACTTCAGAATAGCCAGGGCAGGGAAGGTTGATTGGTGCGAGAGAGGGGAGTCGAACCCCTACGGTTGCCCACTGGATCCTAAGTCTAAAAACAGCCTTTTCTGCCGCCTTTCCTAACCCTTCGATTTATTGCGCAATATGGCCTAATTATGGGGTTTTTTGTTCTTTCGCTATTGTTGCGGACGGTTGCGGGAAGTAGGGGAAAATTGGGCTGACGGTTACAAAATGGTTACAGTTGAGGCCCTGGGAAACCGGGGCCTTTTTTTGTTCGCTATAATGCCGTTTGTTCTCATTGTTCATGTGATCGTTTGTTCGGCTGTTTAAGAATTATTTCAGTCTGTGGGGATTCCGGCGAATGCAGCCTCCATCGAAACAAGCTACTCTCAACGTTTCTCTCC
>Ga0335070_10003168_pt1 | contig 19128 bp, 18 predicted proteins | sample Lox_Sample_13_FD_206722 | JGI IMG/M metagenome (GOLD analysis project Ga0335070, IMG submission 206722) | Soil microbial communities from Loxahatchee National Wildlife Refuge, Florida, United States - Lox_Sample_1.3 | ecosystem: Environmental > Terrestrial > Soil > Wetlands | place: USA... | reverse complement strand
CGCCGCGTGCATCTGGCGAAGCGCGTCGGGAACGTCCGCGCCCTTGATCACGCGCAGCAGCCCCTGCTGATACTGCTGGCGCTGCAGGGCCAATGCCTTCGCGAGCACCGCGTCGTCCAGCGCTTCGCCCGCGGGCAGCGCGGGAAGCGGCGCGCCGAGGTCCGGATAGAAGAGGTCGCCCTCGTTGGCATCGACCTGCCCGCGCGTGCGGTTGAGCTCGATGTAGGGCGCGAGCAGCCGCATCGGATGATCGGCCTGCCCCGAGAGGAGCGTGTCGAGATACGTGGAGAGCGCCGAGATGCCCTTCTTCGCGACGGCCACCGATCCGGGCAGGCGTGCGGCGTCCTCGCCCTCGAGGTACGCGACGAGCTTCTCGAGCTCCTCGTTGAAGCGCGTGGCGGCGCCCAGGCCCACCATCGCGAGCGCACCCGTGGCCTGGTGAAGGTGCGTGAGGATGTACTTGGCCGGGGCCCGGTCGGCGGGATTGGCCGCGAGCTTGTCCAGGTTCTCGCGCGCCTGGTTGAGCGAATGGTCGATCTCCGTCTTGACCCACGAGAGCGGGCCAAGGTCGAAATCGGTCGCCGGATTCGCTGCCATCTTTGTCTTCGCCTTTTTTCCGCGCCTACAGCTTGAAGCCCGCGACCGAGTTCTTGAGCTCCTGGGCCACCGCGGCGAGGTCGCGGATCGAGCCCGCGGCCTGCTGCGTGCCGCGCGTCGTCTGCCGCGTGATCTCGAGGATCTCCTGCATGTTCTGCGCGACTCGCGTGGTCGCGTTGGCCTGCGTGTTGGTCGCCTGGGAGATCGTCTGGATCAGCTGCGCGAGGTTCTTCGACACGTAGTCGATCTCGGACAGCGCCTGGCCCGCCGCGTCGGAGAGCTTCGCGCCCTCCACCACGCCCATTGTCGATTTCTCCATGGCCGCCACGGCGTCCTGGGTGTCGGCCTGAATCGTCTTCACGATCGCGCCGATCTGCTTCGTGGCCTCGCCGGAGCGTTCCGCGAGGCGCTGCACCTCCTCCGCAACCACCGAGAAGCCGCGCCCGGCTTCGCCGGCCGACGCGGCCTGTATGGCGGCGTTCAGCGCGAGCACGTTCGTCTGCTCGGTGATGTCCGAGATCAGCTCCACGATCTCGCCGATCTCCTGCGAGCTTTCGCCCAGTCGCTTGATCCGCTTCGACGTCTCCTGGATCTGCTCGCGGATGTCGTTCATGCCCGTGATCGAGTTCTGCACCGCGGCGCGGCCCTTGTCGGCGGCGGCGAGCGAGCGCTGCGCGACTCGCGCGCCCTCCTCGGCGGTGGAAGACACTTCCGAGATCGAGCGGGAGACCTGCAGCACCTGCGCCGTGGTCTCCTCGATCTCCTTCGACTGGCGCTCGGCCGCGCCCAGCAGCTCCGCGGAGATCGACTGCGCCTGCGCGGTCTTCTGCGTCACCTGGATCGCCGCGTTGTTCACGCCCGTGACCAGGGTGCGCAGCTCGTCGATCGTGTAGTTCATCGAGTCCGCGATGGCGCCCGTGATGTCCTCGGTCACCTGCGCGCGCACGGTGAGGTCGCCGTCGGCGAGGTCGCCCATCTCGTTCAGCAGCCGAAGGATCGCCTCCTGGTTGCGCTTGTTCTCGGCTTCGGCGTCGGTCGCGCTGCGCCGCGAGTCGGCGAGGAACGCGAGGGCCGTGAGGGCGAGCACGATCACGAGGAGCGTGCCCAGGACCGCGATCGCGACGAGCGAGAGGTTCGACGTCTCGTCCTGCAGCGTGGTCTGCAGCGCCTGCACCGCGGCCTGCAGCTGCTCGCTGCCGGCCTGGAGCCTGGCGCCCGCCTGCCGGGCCGAGATGAGCTTCTGCAGCTCGCGAAGGATCGGGCCCGCGTTCTGCTCGAAGGTGGCGAAGGTCTTCTTGAGGTCCATGAGCTTCGCGCGCGAATCGGAGTCGCGCACCGCCGTCATCCCCATCGAATCGTTGCCGTTCTCGAGGGCCTGGATCAGCGTGCGCGTCTCGTTCGTGTCCTTGCCGATGAGGAACGGCACCTCCGGATCGATCACCTCGGAGCCCAGGATCTCCGCGGCACCGCGCCCCAGGCGCTCGGCGAGGAACGTGATGCGGTTGGCGTGCAGTACCTGGCTCGCCGCCGAGCCCGACTGCTGCATGAGGCCGGTGAGCTCCTGCGTCTGGGTGGCGAGGTCATCCGCCCCGCTGCGAACCTGCGCCACGTTCTGCGCGAGGGCCACGAGGTCCTTCTGCGCGTTGAGGATCGTGGTGGCGGCCGCGGCGCTGTCGGGCCAGCGCTTGGCCACGTCCTCCACGCGACTCACGAGCGCGTCGTTCTGCCGGGCGGGCGGAACGTTCACGCCGAAGGCGAAGCCGCCTTCCTGCAGCGTCTTCAGGTATTGCGCGAATTCGTCGCGGCTGTCCTGCAGCTGCAGGAACGAGGCCTGCTGTCCGCGCGCGGCGAGGCCCGCCGCTTTCGCGAGGCGCTGCGTGTGGAACTGCATCTGGGACGCGATGGACACGTAGGTCGCGTTGCGCGTGCGCGTGGTCGTGTCCAGGTACACCGCGCCGGCGGTCAGCAGCAGCAGCAGCGCCGCGGCGGTGCCGAGGATCTGCATCTGCGAGGTGATCGGCCGATCGCCGATGAAGGGGACGCGGAAACCCGCCATCGCGGAGCCGCCCGCTTCGGCCTTCGCCGCCTTGGCCGGGCGCGTCCCGGGGCGGGTCTCGCTCACCGCGCGGATGTTGGTCATGGTCGACGAGGCGACGGAACCCGAGCCGGGGCGGGCCGCGGCCTTGGGCTTGGATCCGCTGCCGCCGAGGCGCTTGAAGAAATCGCCGATCGAGGACTTGGGTTTCGGTTGTGCTTTTGCCATGGGCCGAGATCTCCTACACGCCGACTTCCAGGAACCGCTGCTCGCGAACGAGGGCGGGCAAATCGAGCTCGAGCCAGCGCGTCGCGCCGGCGTCCGTGTATGCAGCCGCCACCCAGGGCGGCGCATTGGGCGGCCGCGACGCGGCCGTGAATTGCTCGGGACTGCGAAGGCCGAGCATGCGCGACACGAGCAGGCCCGCTCCCGGCACCAGGCGATCGGAGACGAGGATCACGCGCCGCTCGACGCCCGCGGTGATGGGCTCTCCGCCGCCGAACGCGGAAAAATCGATGACGCTGTAGAGGTTGCCGCGCACGTTCGAAACGCCGCGGAACCATGCCTGGGTGAGCGGCACGGAGACCGTGGGCGGGACGGGGATCACCTCGTTCACCTGGTGCAGCGCCACGAACCAGTTCTCGTTGCCCACCTGGAAACCCAGCTTGGACGAAAGCGCCGTGCGCGAAGCCGCCGTGCGGATGCGCTCCGCAACGGAGAGCTGGAACTCGCGAAGGCCCGTGCGCCGCGCCATGCGCTACCCCAGCGCCTTGATCTTCTCGAGAAGATCGTTCTCGCTGATGGGCTTGGTCACGTAGTCCTTGGCGCCCTGCCTGAGGCCCCAGATCTTGTCGGTCTCCTGGTCCTTGGTGGTGCAGATGATCACGGGGATGTGCTTGGTCTTGTCCTCGCGCGTGATCGCGCGCGTGGCCTGGAAGCCGTTCAAGCCCGGCATCACCACGTCCATGAGGATGAGGTCGGGCTGCTCGCTCTTGGCGCGCTCGATCGCGGTCTCGCCGCTTTCCACGAGGAGCACGTCGTAGCCGCGCTTCCTGAGGACGCCTTCCATGAATGCGCGCTCGGTGGGCGAGTCGTCCACCACCATGATTTTCTTGATCGCCATGTTCCTAGGTCACTCCATAGCTGAAATTCGGGTTCACGCGGGGCTGCGCTGCGCGAGGTGCGACTCCACGGCCCTCAACAGGCTCTCCTTGGTGAAGGGCTTGGTGAGGTACTCGTCGCTGCCCACCATCCGGCCGCGCGCGCGGTCGAAGAGGCTGTCCTTCGAGGAGAGCATGATCACCGGCGTGGCGCGGTGCTTGCCGTTCTTCTTGATGAGCGCGCAGGTCTGGTAGCCGTCCAGGCGCGGCATCATGATGTCGACGAAGATCAGGTCGGGCTGGTGGTCGGCGATCTTGGCGAGCGCATCGAAACCGTTGTCCGCGAGGATCACCTGGCAGCCGGCCTGCATGAGGAATATCTCCGCGCTTCGCCGGATCGTGTTGCTGTCGTCGATGACCATCACGCGCACGCCCGTGAGGTTCTTGGAATCCGCCAAGCGCTCTCTCGATCTCGTTGTCGGCAAATGCGGGAGCGAAGGGTGCCCGCCCATCCGCGGGCCGCGATCCCGGGCCGTTCGCCTATGCCAGCTCCCCCTCCTTCCCGAGCCGCATCCTGCCGCGTTCCCTATAGGGAAAGCAGATTATTCCATTTGTCCTGTCAAAACAACTTTTTACTGCCAAAACAATTGCTAAGTTGTTTCTCCTAAAGTTCTTTCGAAATGGTGTATGGGCCTAGAATTCAACCATCTCGAAGTCCTCCTTGCGCGCCCCGCACTCGGGGCAGCACCAGCCGGCGGGAATGTCTTCCCAGCGCGTCCCCGGCGCGATGCCATCGTCGGGCCAACCCTCGGCCTCGTCGTAGATGAGGCCGCAGGCGAGGCAGCGCCAGGACTTGAGGGTTCGGGTTTCGGTGGCAGCGGATGACATAGGCGAACGCGGTGGCGGTTGAGTAGAATGGTCGGAAGCAACGCCTCGCGCGCTGAAACAAGCATCCTAGGATCCCCGGTAAATGCGCGCAACGCGGCCGGGTTTCAAGTGTAACCCCCCCGCTCGCGGCCCTTCCCCATGAACGAGACAACCCCATCCCTTCCAGCGGTCCTCACGTTCGCGGCGAGCGATCCGACGAGCGGCGCGGGCCTGCAGGCCGACATCCTCGCGCTCGCGAGCATGGGCTGCTATCCGCTGTCCGTGGTGACGGCGCTCACCGTGCAGGACACGGCCGGAGTCGAGTCGTTCCTCGCGATCGATCCGGACTGGGTGGCCGACCAGGCCCGCTGCATCCTCGAAGACATGCCCGTGGCCGCCTTCAAGATGGGAATGCTCGGCTCGACGGAGATCGTGACCATGGTGGCCGAGGTGGTCTCCGACTATCCCGACGTCCCGCTCGTGCTCGATCCCGTCTTCGCCTCGGGACGCGGCGACGAGTTCGCCGGCGAGGACATGGTGACCGCGATCCGCGAGCTCCTCGTGCCGCAAAGCACCGTGGTCACGCCGAATATCCCGGAGCTCAAGCGCCTTGCGGGCGAGGAGGAGAACGACACGGCGAATCTCGCCGACTGCGCGCAGGCGCTGCTCGACAGCGGCTGCGAGTACGTGCTCGTCACGGGCACCCACGATTCCACGGCCGACGTGGTGAACACGCTCTACCACCGCGGCGGCGTGCTGCGCGCGGACACCTGGCAACGCCTTCCCGGCAGCTACCACGGGTCCGGGTGCACGCTCGCCTCGGCGCTCGCCGCCAACCTCGCGCGCGGCCTCGACATCGGCGATGCCGTCTACGAAGCGCAGGACTACACATGGCAGGCGCTTGCGCACGCGTTCCGCCCGGGCATGGGACAGCACCTGCCCGATCGCCTCTTCTGGGCGCGCGACACGGGCGACGACGAGAAGTAGGATGCGCGAGCGGTTGAGGGGCCTCTACGCCATCACGCCCGAATGCGCGGATACCGCCGAGCTCGCCTCGCGCGTCGAACTGTGCCTCGAAGGCGGCGCCGCACTCGTGCAGTACCGCGCGAAATCGGCTCCGCCGTCCCTCGCGCTCGAACAGGCGCGGCGCCTCGTCGCCCTGTGCGGTTCCTTCGGCGTGCCGCTCATCGTGAACGACTCGGTGGAGCTCGCCCGGGTCTCGGGCGCCGCCGGGGTGCACCTGGGCCGTGACGACGCGAGCGTCGCCGAAGCGCGCAAGGCGCTGCCGGGCGCCATCATCGGCGTCTCGTGCTATTCGGATCCGGCGCGCGCGCGCATCGCGGCGTCGCAGGGTGCGGACTACGTGGGAATCGGCAGCGTGTTCGCATCGTCCACCAAGCCGCAGGCCGTTCGTGCCGCGCTCGCGAGCATCGCCGAGGCGCGGCGCCTCTCGGGGCTTCCCGTCGCGGCCATCGGCGGCATCACGTTGGACAACGCGGAGGAGGCGCTGCGCGCGGGCGCCGACATGCTCGCGGTGATCACCGCGCTCTTTGCGGCGCCCGACGTGCTCGGGGCGGCGCGCGCATTCTCGAATCGATTCGACAAGATCCAGGAGGAGGAACGTGGGCCGGCGAAGCAACGAGCTCTTTGAGCGTTCGCAGCAGCTGATTCCGGGCGGAGTGAATTCGCCGGTGCGTGCATTCCGCGCCGTGGGCGGCACGCCCGTGTTCTTCCGCGAGGGCCACGGCTCGCGCGTGATCGACGAGGACGGCCGCGAGTACATCGATTACGTCGGGTCCTGGGGCCCGCTGATACTCGGGCACGCGCATCCCGAAGTCGTGGAAGCGGTCGCGGCGGCGGCACGGCAGGGCCTGTCGTTCGGCGCGCCCACCGCGCGCGAGCTCGAGATGGCGGAGGTCCTCACGGCGAGCCTGCCCTCCATGGAGCAGGTGCGGCTCGTGAGCTCGGGCACCGAGGCGGTGATGAGTGCCCTCCGGCTGGCGCGCGGCTATACCGGGCGCCCGGTCATCGTGAAGTTCGAGGGCTGCTACCACGGCCACAGCGATTTCCTGCTGGTGAAAGCGGGCTCGGGCGCGCTTACGTTCGGCAATCCCACGTCGGCGGGCGTGCCGGCCGAACTCACGTCGCACACGCTGGTGCTCGACTACAACGATCCGCAGCAGGCCGAGGATGCATTCGCCCGCCACGGCAAGGACATCGCGGCCGTCGTGCTCGAGCCCATCGCGGGCAACATGAATTTCGTGCGGCCCTCGGACGAATTCATCAACGCCCTTCGCCGGCTTTGCACGCGCCACGGCGCGGTGCTGCTCTTCGACGAGGTGATGACGGGTTTTCGCGTGGGAGCACGGGGCGCGCAGGGAATCTTCGGCGTCACGCCCGATCTCACCACTCTGGGCAAGGTGATCGGCGGAGGTATGCCGGTGGGCGCGTTCGGCGGCCGGCGCGAGATCATGCAGAAGCTGGCTCCCGTGGGGCCCGTGTACCAGGCCGGAACGCTGTCCGGCAATCCCGTCGCCGTCGCCGCGGGGCTCGCGACACTTCGCCGCGTGCTCGAGCCCGGATTCTTCGACAGGCTCGGCGCCTCCACCGCGAAGCTCGTGCAGGGACTCATCGGCGAAGCGCGCGCCGCGGGCGTGCCGTTCAGCGGGGCAAGCGCGGGCGGCATGTTCGGCATCTTCTTCCGCGCCGAGGCGCCGGCCTCGTTCGCCCAGGTGATGCAGTCCGATCGCGAGTCCTTCAACCGTTTCTTCCACGCGATGCTCGAGCGTGGCGTGTACCTCGCGCCTTCCGCGTTCGAGGCGGGCTTCGTTTCCGCGGCCCACTCCGAATCCGACATCGCGGCAACCGTGGCGGCGGCGCGCGCGGCCTTCGCTTCGATGCGCAGCTAGGATGCGCATCCTTCCTTCGCGGGCCCGCCTCGCCGGACTCGGACTCGCCTTCGCGGGCGCGACCATCGTGGCGCTCGCCGTGTTCGTGCTCCTGGACCTGGACCGCGAGGCCCGCGTGAACCGCGAGGTCATCGCCGCGCAGCGGGTGAAGGATGGCCTGCACGGGCTGAGGACGCAGGTGGTCGAGCTTCGCTCGGCGGCGCGCCTGGGCGCGCGCACCGGCGAGTCGTCGGCGTACGCGAGCATCGAGACGCGTTCCTCCGACGTGGAGCGCGATCTCGCCGCCCTCGAATCCCGCGCCGCGAGCGATCCGAACCTCGCGGTCATCGGACCGATCGCCGACAGCGCGCGGATGCTCATCGTTCATGCCCGATCGATTCCGCAGGTGCGTAACGCGCACGGAGTCGAATCGGCGGACGCGCTCGCGCAACGGGCCGACGCGTTGAGCGACGAGGCCACGGGCGCGATCGACCGCTCCCTCGAAGCGCAGACCCGCCGGGTCGACGACCGGACCGCCGCGCAGATCGAGCTCGGCGATCGCCTGCGCCACTACATCGCCGGCCTGCTCGTGGTCGCGATCGCGGTGCTGGGAATGCTTTCGATCGCCTACGCCCGGGTGCAGGGCCGTGAGCGCGAGGCGGTGCGTCGCATGGAGCACATGGCGCACTACGACGCCGTGACGGGGCTGCCCAATCGCGCGCTGCTCGCCGATCGCCTTTCCCAGGAGACCGCGCGGGCGCGGCGCGCCTCGGAGAGCTTCGCGCTGCTGATGTTCGATCTCGATGGCTTCAAGGCGGTGAACGACACGTGGGGCCATGCTGCGGGCGATCGTGTTCTGGTGCAGGTAGGCGATCGCGTGCGCACCTGCGTGCGAGCCTCGGATACGGTAGGACGCCTGGGGGGCGACGAATTCCTCGCGATCCTTCCGCAGACGACGCTGGAAGGCGCGCTGGGGGTAGCGGAGAAGCTACGCGAGGCGCTCGCCGAGCCCTTTCCGCTCGACGGGGCCGCGGCGCGCCTTTCGGCGAGCGTGGGCGTGAGCCTCTTTCCGGATCACGGAGCCGATGCGGAAGCGCTGCAGCGCGCCGCCGACGAGGCCCTCTACCGCGCCAAGCGCGAAGGGAAGAACAGGACCGTGGCGGCCACCGCTCCGCTGCCGCCCGGGGCCCGCGTGAGGGACGCCGCGTAGGGCGGCGCTTACTGCAGCCCCGAGATGTACTCGACAACCGCCTTCATGTCGGGCTCGGCGAGCCGCGCCGCGATCGGCCCCATCACGTCGCTCGAGCGCGTTCCATTCGCATAGGCCTTGAGCCAGCCCAGCAGGAGGTCCGGGTACTGTCCCGCGAGGCGCGGGTATTGCACGGGGATCCCGTGTCCGCCGGCGCCGTGGCAGCCCGCGCAGGCCGGAACGCCGAGCGCCTTGTTGCCCGAGCGCCAGATCTTCTGCCCGGCCTCGGCGAGCGCCTTGTCGTGCGCCGCCGATTGCACGGGCTTCTGCATCGCGAAGTACGCGCCGACGCTTTGCATGTCCTCCGGCGACAGGGTCGCGGCCATCCCTTGCATGATGGGATTGGCGCGCGCGCCCGACTTGAACGCCGCGAGCTGGGCGGCAATGTAGCCCGCGTGCTGGCCGGCGAGATGGGGTTGCGCGGGCGAAGGGCTCACGCCGTTTGCGCCATGGCATGCCGCGCACACCGTCGTGGCGATCTGCTGGCCACGCTGCAGGTCGGGCCTGGATTCGCCGGCCGCGCCGACGACGCTTGCGTAGACTAGCGCCATGAGCCCGGCAAAACCCGTGGTAAGGAGACGCATTCGGGAACCTCGCGGAAACAGGAAGGACGAAAAGCGAAACGCGGATTTTAGCGTAGCGCGGCGTTCCCCCGCCAGCGTCCCGCGATCGCAACCTTTCCTTCCGCTCGCGAAGGCGACGTATAGGCTCTCGGTGCACGATCCTAAGGAGCTCCCGGCGCCCGGGGTCCCGGAGCTCGCTTTCGCGGGGCGAAGCAACGCGGGCAAGTCGAGCGCGATCAATGCGCTCGCGAGGCGCAGGCGGCTCGCTTTCGTGAGCAAGATGCCCGGGCGCACGCAGCTCATCAATTTCTTCTCCCTCGGCGACGCGGCGTTCCTCGTGGACCTTCCGGGGTATGGCTACGCCGGCGTTCCGGCGGAGGTGCAGCGCCACTGGGAGGAGCTCGTGGGCGGCTATATCGCGAGCCGCGCATCGCTCGCGGGCGTGGTCGTCGTGATGGACGTTCGCCATCCCCTCACGCCGCTCGACCGGCGCCTCATCGACTGGCTGCGCGATGCGGGGCGCCCGGTCCATGCGCTGCTCACGAAAGCCGACAAGGTCTCGCGCCAGGCGGGCCAGCAAACACTTGCAACGGTCCGGCGCGACTTGCAACAACTTTGTCCCGGCGCCACCGCGCAACTCTTCTCGAGCCTGAAGGGAGACGGCGTGGAGGAAGCGGCCGCTGAGCTCGCGCGACTGGCGGCGCGAAAAAACAAAAGCCCCGGCTAAAGGGGAGTAAAGCCGGGGCCAAAAATGCCTTAATTGGGATTAAGGCTCCCGCTCAGGGAGGAGAAGCGGGGAAGGAGTAACCCTTCATCCGATGAGAGCAGTGCCGCGTGATAAAGTTCCCGACCCATTCGTGATGCGCTGAAATCACCTTGAATTCCGGACGATTTCCCTCGCGGCGCATGCGCCGCAACCGCCGCGACGATTTCACGCGGCGCCTGGTGCGCGAATCGCGCCTCGCCGCCGACGACCTGATCCTTCCGGTCTTCATCCGCGAAGGGCGGGGCGTGGTCGAGGCAGTGCCCTCGATGCCCGGCGTGTCGCGCCGAAGCATCGACGAGCTTCTTCGCGTCGTCGAGCAAGCACTCACATTGCGCATTCCCGCGATCGTCCTCTTCCCCGTGATCGAGACGGCGCTCAAGACGGCGGGCGCCGAGGAGTCCTTCAATCCCGACGGCCTGGTGCCTCGCTGCATACGCGAGGTGAAGAAGCGTTTCCCCGAAATGGGCGTGATCACCGACGTGGCCCTGGATCCGTACACGACACACGGGCAGGACGGACTGGTCGATGCGGACGGCTACGTGGACAACGATGCGACCCTGCCGGTGCTTCAGAAGCAGGCGCTGTCCCACGCGCAGGCAGGCGCCGACATCGTGGCTCCGTCGGACATGATGGATGGGCGCGTAGGGGCGATCCGCCAGGCGCTGGATGAGAGGAAGCACATCCACGTGCGCATCCTCGCGTATGCGGCCAAGTACGCGTCGGCGTTCTACGGGCCTTTCCGCGACGCCGTGGGTTCCGGCGCAAACCTCGGCAAGGGCGACAAGAAGTCCTACCAGATGGATCCGGGCAACTCCGACGAGGCGCTGCGCGAAGTGGCCCTCGATCTCGAGGAGGGCGCGGACTTCGTGATGGTGAAACCGGCCATGCCGTACCTGGACGTCGTGCGCCGGGTGAAGGAGCGATTCGGCGTGCCGACTTTCGTCTACCAAGTGAGCGGCGAGTACGCGATGCTCAAGGCCGCCGCGCAGAACGGCTGGATCGACGGCGACGCCTGCATGATGGAGGCGCTGCTCGGCTTCAAGCGCGCCGGCGCCGACGCGATCCTTACGTATTTCGCGCTCGAGGCCGCCGAGAGGCTTCGCCGCGCCTAGCGCGCGAGCAGCGCTTCCACTTCCGCGAGGCGTGCGCGCGAAGGCGCATCGCCGGCATCGGCCCGAGAGCGAAGCGGCATGCGCTCGTCGTCGCGGTCGAGCACCGTGAGCGTGACGGTGACGTCCTCGACATCGAGGCAGATCTGGGGCACCTCCTCCAGGCGCTCGCCGCGGCGGATGCGGCGCGAGCCCTCCTCGAAGCGGTAGCGGCGATTCACGAGGAAGAGCGTGAGCGACTTGGGATCGTCGGTGAACAGCTGCAGGTTCACGTCCGAGTGCAGCCCGGCGGTCCCCGAAAGGACCGATCCGACCAGCGCCGGGCGGAAATCGCCGAACTCGCGCATCACCTTCACGGCCACCTCGCGAAGGCGCCTCAACCGCGCGGGCTGCTCGTCCTTCTGGTAGAGCCCTTGGTACTCGCGCAGGGCTTCCTCGATCTCCTGGTTGTCGGGCAGGAGGTTTGCATCGACGAGTCCCGCCTGCCGCGCGGCCTTCATCTTCGCCGTCCCATAGTCGGCCACGCCGTCCTCGGCCATCAGCCTCGCGGCCATGTACGCGAGTTGCCTGCGCAGGTTGCTGTCGCGTCGCGACCGGGACTTGGGCATCGCAAGCCTTCTAGAAGATCTGGTTCTTCACTTCCTCGGGAGGACGGGCCCCGCGGGCGATCGCGTTGTCGTCGCCGAACGGCGGCTGCGACTCCTGGTAGAAAAACTCCGTCGTCTTTCCCGCTCCGCCGTCATGCTCGCGCAATCCCGTGCCGGGGTCGATATTCACGGCGACGATTCCCGGCGGCACCGCGAGATCGGTCTCGGGCACGCCTTTCAGCATTTGCCCCATGTAACCCATCCAGATCGGCAGCGCGGCGACCCCACCGGTCTCGTTGTTGCCGAGGTTGCCCGGCGTGTCGAAACCGATCCACGCGACGGCGACCAGCTGGGGCTGGAATCCGCAGAACCACGCGTCGACGTGGTCGTTCGTTGTCCCCGTCTTCCCGGCGAGGTCCTGCCGGCCCAGCGCCATCGCCTTGGCGCCGGTGCCATAGCGCACGACGTCGCGCATGAGCGTGGTCATGAGGAATGCGTTGCGCGCGTCGAGAACCCGCTCCGCGTCCTCGCCGGCGACCTCGGCCTTGGCCGAATACAGAACCTGCCCCTTGTTGTCCTCGATGCGCGAAATGAACCAAGGCTTCACGCGATAGCCGCCGTTGGCGAAGACCGAATAGGCCGTCGCCATCTGCAAGGGCGTGGCCGATCCCGCACCCAAAGCCATCGTGAGGTAGGCCGGGTGCATCTTCGCCTCGAACCCGAACCGCTGGATGTAGTCCTGCGCGTATCCGGTCCCGATCGCCTGGAGCAGGCGGATGGAGACCATGTTCTTCGACTTGGCGAGCGCCGTGCGAAGCCGCATCGGCCCCTCGTACTTCCCGTCGTAGTTCTTCGGCTCCCACAGCTGCCCTCCCGTCTTGGACGCGTCGATCACGAACGGGGCGTCGTTGAGCACGGTAGCGGGCGTGAACCCCTTCTCGAGCGCGGCGGAGTAGATGAACGGCTTGAAGCTCGAGCCGGGCTGGCGCCAGGCCTGGGTCACGTGGTTGAACTTGTTCGCGTTGTAGTCGAACCCACCCGCGAGCGCGAGTATCGCCCCGTTGCTGGGGTCGAGCGACACCAGCGCCGCCTCGGCCTTCGGCACCTGGGAGATCGAGTACACCCCCTTCTCGCCGGGTTGCAGCCGGATGATGGAGCCGCGGTGGATCGAATGGTCCGGATTCTTGTCGGCCAGCGCGCGTGCGGCGAACTTCAGGCCCTCGCCGGTGATCTTGACCTCCTCGCCGCGACGGATCATGGCGCGCACCGCGGTGGGGGATGCCTCGAGCACCACAGCGGGGACCAGATCGCTCACGGGATCGCGATCGGAGAGGGCGTCCTCGACCGCGTCTTCCACCTCCGATGCCTGCGCCGGAAGGTCCACGCTGCCTTCGGGCCCCCGGTAGCCGTGCCGGTGGTCGTACTCGAGCAGCCCGGCGCGAAGCGATTCGTCGGCCGACTCCTGGTTCTTGCGGCGGATCGTCGTGTACACCTTGAGCCCATTCACGTAGGCGGGCTCCCCGAACTGCTCGTAAACGGCGGCCCGGGCCATTTCCGCCACGTAGTCAGCCCTCACTACGTACGTTTCGCGCTGGTTCGGGTTGAGTCGAAGTGGCTCGGAAAGCGCCTTTTTGTATTGATCGTCGGTGATCCAGCCGAGATCGTGCATCCTTCGGAGCACATATTGCTGGCGCCACTGGGCTTTCTTCGGATTCACGAACGGGTTCTGCCGGGAGGGCGCCTGGGGCAGGCCCGCCAGGATCGCGGCCTCGGCCGGAGTCAGGTCCGCGAGGTTCTTCCCGAAATAGACGTTGGCCGCCGACGCGAAGCCGTACGCCCTCTGTCCCAGGAAGATCTGGTTGATATAGAGCTCCAGGATCTGGTCCTTGGTGAGGTTGGCCTCGATCTTGAAGGCGAGAAGGACCTCGGAGAGCTTGCGCGCCAGAGTCTTCTCCCGCGTGAGGAAGAAGGTCCGGGCGACCTGCATGGTGATCGTGCTGGCGCCCTCCCGCCGCCCCTGGAGGTTCGCCCAGGCGGCCCGCGCCACGCCCCCGAAGTCCACGCCTCCATGCTGGTAGAAGTGGTCGTCTTCCGCGGCCAGTATCGCCGACTTCATCACCTGGGGGACGTCCTGGATCTTCACCACGGCGCGTTTTTCCTCGCCGAACTCGCCGATCTGCTCGCCTTCGGCGCTGTAGATGCGCAGCGGCACCTTCGGCCGATAGTCGGTCAGGACGTCGAGGCTCGGCAAGTTGGGCCAAAGCAGGACGACGGTGAGCGCGCCCACGCCCATGGCGACCAGCGCAAGGGAGACGGCGATCAGGGCCGGGTAAAACCACCAACGGGAAGTCATCGAGGCTGCGGGCGCTGTTCCGGCGGGATGGGACCGACGGGCCATTCGCGAAAGTTCATTTCACCGAGGCCATTATAGTCGCTGCGCTCACGCTAAGGCCTTGCCACAAAATGCTTTACAGGCCTAGGACTTGTTGCTAGCATCTAAAGTAGATTCTTCGTTTGGGTGCTAACCTTCCACCATGCTTAAAGAAAAATTAGCCGCCCAGTTCGATTTCCTGAAAGCGAAAGCGCCGCCCCTCGTGGGCTGCGACATCAGCTCGTCCTCGGTCAAGATGGTGGAGATCGCGGAGGCTGGCCGTAACGTTTACCGCGTCGAGCGGTACGCTATCGAGCCGCTCCCCAAGGACACGGTGGTCGACGGGAACATCGCCAACATCGAAGCGGCCGGCGAGGCCATCAAGCGTGCCCACAAGACCCTCGGCTCGCGGATCAAGACGATCGCGCTTGCCCTTCCCGCGGCCGCGGTGATCACCAAGAAGGTGATCCTGCCGGGCAACCAGCGTGAAGAGGACATGGAGGTCCAGGTCCAGGGGGAGGCCAACCAGTACATTCCGTTCTCCCTGGACGAGGTGAACCTCGACTTCCAGGTGCTGGGTCCGGCGCCGTCGGGCGACGACGAGGTCGAGGTCCTGATCGCCGCTTCCCGCAAGGAAAAGATCGAGGACCGCGTCGCGGCCGCCGAGGCCGCGGGGCTCAAGACGATCGTCATGGACGTGGAGTCCTTCTGCGCGCAGACCGCCTTCGAGCTCATCTGCGGCGGCAGCTCCGGCATCTCCGAGGGCGACGTGACCGTCATCGTCGACATCGGCGCGACCGTCACGCGGGTCACCGTCGTGCACAACGGGCAGACCGTCTACACCCGCGAGCAGCAGATCGGCGGCAACAACCTCACGCAGGACATCGCGCGCCAGTTCGACATGCCGGCGGAGGAAGCCGAAGCGGCCAAGCGCGTGGGCAACCTGCCCGAGAACTTCGGGCCCGACGTCCTCCAGCCCTTCAACGAGAAGATCGTGCTCGAGATCCAGCGCGCCCTTCAGTTCTTCTTCACGTCGACGCAATTCAACAAGGTCGACCACATCCTGCTCACGGGCGGCTGCGCGATGCTCGACGGGCTGGAGGAGATGGTGGCGCAGCGCACGCAGGTCCACACCGTGGTCGCGAACCCCTTCGCGAACATGGCGCTGTCGTCGAAGATCAAGCCGCGGCAGCTCACCATCGATGCGCCGTCGCTCATGGTGGCGTGCGGGCTCGCGATGCGGAGGTTCGACCCTTCATGATCCGCGTCAACCTACTTCCGCACCGCGAGGAAAAGCGAAAGCGCCGCCAGCAGCAGTTCGCGGTCCTCGCGAGCATCGCCGTGGTCCTGGGCCTGCTGGTCGCGGGCACCGTCTGGTTCTTCCTCGACCAGGGTGTCGACCAGCAGCAGCGCAACGTCGCCTACATGAAGCAGGAGATCGACAAGCTCGACAAGCAGATCGAGGAGATCCGCAAGATCCGCGAGGAGACGGCGGCGCTGCTCGCGAAGAAGCAGGTCGTCGAAGGCCTGCAGAGCAACCGCTCGGAGCCCGTGCAGCTGCTCGACCAGCTGCTGCGCCAGCTTCCCGAGGGCGTCTACCTCAAGCAGGTGAAGCAGACCGGGCGCAAGGTGAATATCGTCGGATACGCGCAGTCGAACGCGCGCGTGTCCACGCTCATGCGCAACCTCGGCGCCTCGCCGTACCTGGAGAATCCGGAGCTCGTGGAGATCCGCGCCACGACGGCCAATGACAAGAGCGGGTCGCGCATCAACGAGTTCAACATGAACATCTCGATCAAGCGCGCGCAACCCGAGGATTCCCGCGGCGGCTCGGGCAAGGGCGCGGCGGGCAAGGCGGGGGCGAAATGAACCTGATCGAAGAGCTACGGCAACTCGATCCGAAGCAGCCCGGCAACTGGCCCTGGCCGGTCAAGGCGGGCGCGTTCGTGCTCATCTTCATCGCGCTCCAGGTGGCCGCCTACTTCTTCTTCTGGCAGTCGCAACTGGACGCCATCGACAAGGGGCGCGAGGACGTGGCGAAGCTCAAGGAGACTTTCCTCGAGAAGAAGAAGCTCGCCGTGAACCTGGACGCGTACAAGCAGCAGCGCGCGGAGATCGAGCAGTCCTTCGGGGCGCTGCTCAAGCAGCTGCCCAACAAGAGCGAGATGGACGCGCTCCTGATCGACATCAACCAGGCCGGCCTCGGACGCGGGCTCGCGTTCGACTACTTCAAGCCCGCCGACAAGGAGAACTTCACCGAGTTCTACGCGGAGCTGCCGGTCAACATCCGCGTGACCGGCAACTACCACGACCTCGGCGCGTTCGCGAGCGACGTGGCGAAGATGCCGCGCATCGTGCTGCTCACGGACCTCAAGCTCGACCCGCCCGGCCCGAACGGCCAGCTCACGATGGAAGCGGTGGCCAAGACCTACCGCTACCTCGACGAGGAAGAGGTCGCCAAGCAGCGCAAGGACTCCAAGAAGAAGCCGGGAGCCAAATGATGAAGCGACTCCTCATTCCCCTCGCGGCGGCCGCCCTGCTGGGCGGTTGCAGCTCGGAGATGGACGAGCTCAAGCAGTTCGTGCGCGACTCCGACAAGGGGCTGCCGCGGCGGATCGATCCGCTTCCGGCGGTCAAGCCGTTCGAGCCGTTCACCTATGAAGGCTTCGACCTTCCCGACCCGTTCAAGCCGCGCAAGCTCGCCGCACCCAAGGAAGGCGGCGGCGGGGCGCTCGCACCCGACCTGAACCGCCGCAAGGAGCCGCTCGAGGCCTTCCCGCTCGAGCAGCTGAAGATGGTGGGCACGCTTTCGCAGGGCAACGACATCTACGCGCTGGTGAGGGCGGACAAGACCCTTTACCGGGTGAAGAAGGGCAACTACATGGGGCAGAACTTCGGATTGATTACGGACGTGACCGACAGCGAGATCAAGCTGAAGGAGATCGTCCAGGACAGCGCCGGCGACTGGGCCGAGCGGCAGAGCGTTCTGCCGCTTCTCGAGGAAACCGGCAAAGGGGGAGGCAAGTGATGACGACGCTCCGCAACGCAATCGGCAACATCGGGACCGCGCTCGCGGCGCTGGCCCTCGTGCTCGCCGCCCCGCTCGCGTGGGCACAATCGGGCGCCAAGAACAGCGTCGATTCGATCAACTTCTCCCAGGTGCAGGGCGGGAAGATCATCGTCAAGGTGGGCATGAAGGAGGCCCTCGCCGCGGTGCCGCAGGGCTTCACGGTCAGCAACCCGCCGCGCATCGCCATCGACCTTCCCGACACGGCCAACGGCCTGAACCGCAACCAGATCGAAGCCGGCGAAGGCGACCTGAAGAGCGTATCCATCGTGCAGACCGGCAACCGCACGCGCCTGGTGATGAACCTCGCGCGCACGCTCACCTACACACAGGCGGTGGACGGAAACCAGTTGGTGGTCACGATCGATGCCTCGCAGGCCGCGCCCAGCGCCGGTGCGCAGGCGCAGGCGGCGAGCACGATGTTCGCCGAGACGCCCGCGGGCACCACGACGCGATTCTCGCTGCGCGACGTCGATTTCCGCCGCGGGCAGACGTCGGAGGGCCGCGTCATCGTGGATCTCTCGTCGGCCAACATCGGCATCGACATCCGCCAGCAAGGCCGCCAACTGCTGGTCGACTTCATCAACACCAACGTCCCGCGCAACCTCGTTCGCCGCCTCGACGTGGGTGACTTCGGCACGCCGGTGAAGTTCGTGGACACGTTCGAGCAGGGCGGCAACGCGCGCATGGTGATCGAGCCGCGCGGCATCTGGGAATATTCGGCGTACCAGACGGACACGCAGTTCATCGTCGAGGTGAAGCCCGTCAAGGAAGACCCGAACCGCCTGGTGCAAAGCTCCACGCCGGGCTATTCGGGCGAGAAGCTCTCGCTCAACTTCCAGAACGTGGAAGTCCGTGCCGTGCTGCAGGTGATCGCCGACTTCACCGGGCTGAACATCATCACGAGCGACACCGTGGGCGGCAACCTCACGCTGCGGCTGAAGGACGTGCCGTGGGACCAGGCGCTGGACATCATCCTGCAGGCCAAGGGCCTGTCCAAGCGCAAGAACGGCAACGTGGTGCTGATCGCGCCCACCGATGAGCTCGCGGCGAAGGAGAAACTCGCCCTCGAGGCGCAGGCCGCGGTGAGCGACCTCGAGCCGGTGCGCACGGAGTCCTATCCGCTGTCCTACGCCAAGGCCGAGGACCTGCAGAAGCTGCTCTCGAACAAGGACCAGAAGATCCTGTCCAAGCGCGGCAGCGCCACCATCGACGAGCGTACCAATACCCTGTTCGTGCAGGACACGGGCGCGCGGCTCGAGGAAGCCCGCCGGCTGATCAACCAGCTCGACGTGCCGGTGCGCCAGGTGCTGATCGAGGCGCGCATCGTGATCGCCGACGACAACTGGGCCCGCCAGCTCGGCGTGCGGTTCGGCACGCAGTCGGCGTTCAACACGGGCAACTACAACATCGGCGTGTCGGGCACGCTCACCGACACGATCGCGCCTGTGGGCGGCAACCCGGCCTCGCGCGGCTCGGCGTCGCTCGCGTTCCCTGGCAACCCGACGTCGCTGTTCACCGGCACGGGAAGCGGCGTGGGAGCAATCCCGGTAGGCGCCCAGCCCGAGCAGCTCAACGTAAACCTGCCCGTCGCGGGCGCGGCCGGCTCCATCGGCCTGTCGATACTCAACCTCGGCAGCGGCAACCTCGTGAACCTCGAGCTCTCCGCGCTGGAGTCGGACAACCGCGGCAAGATCGTGTCGAGCCCGCGTGTGGTCACCGCCGACAAGAAGAAGGCGGTCATCTCGCAAGGCACGGAGATCCCGTACCTCACCGCGGCGGCGAGCGGCGCGACCACCGTGTCGTTCAAGCCGGCGGTCCTGCAGCTCGCGGTGACGCCTCGCATCACGCCGGACGACCGCATCATCATGGACCTCGAGGTGAAGAACGATTCCGTCGGCACGGTGTTCTCGGGCATCCCCTCGATCG
>Ga0335070_10003167_pt1 | contig 19137 bp, 18 predicted proteins | sample Lox_Sample_13_FD_206722 | JGI IMG/M metagenome (GOLD analysis project Ga0335070, IMG submission 206722) | Soil microbial communities from Loxahatchee National Wildlife Refuge, Florida, United States - Lox_Sample_1.3 | ecosystem: Environmental > Terrestrial > Soil > Wetlands | place: USA... | reverse complement strand
TTTCACTACACCCAGTCCGACCTGCTCATTGTCAACACCTCCGAGATCGACTTCGTCGACCGTAACGAAGACTTGCAGGAACTGCTGAAGAAAGTCTCCGCCCCCATCAAAGGCACGCAATACTTCTTGCCGCTGGGCGGGCAGGATGCCGCGAGCGCGTAGAAGCAGTCGGCGGTCGCCAGTCGCTAGTCGTTAGCGCAATCCGGCGAAAAATGGGAATCCAGGCACCCTGGGGAAAGCGACGACCCGGAGAGCGGAGTAAGTATCAATAGGACAATCATTTGTGCGCTATGCTTCGGCTGACGACAAACGACTATCGACCAACGACTTTGTTTACCGTTACAATACTCTCAGCATCATCCAAATGATGCAGACAGGCTCTATCCGGCCGGGCCGGAAGGGCACTGGAGGACATCGTGAGTCTCACGCCCATCGGCGAACCCCGCCGCAAAGTCACAACCGCAACAATCCGCGAAAAGAAGCTTCAACGCGAGCCGATCACCTGCCTGACCGCCTACGACTACGCCACTGCGCGCCTGGTCGACGAGGCCGGCATCGATATCGTACTGGTCGGCGACTCGCTCGCTATGACCATGCTCGGCTACGAAGACACGCTCTCGGTCACCGTCGAGGAGATGCTGCACCATGTCCGAGCCGTGCGCCGTGGCGTGAAAGACGCGCTGCTCATTGCCGACATGCCCTACGGCTCTTACCATGCGACCGCCGAAGAAGCTGTTCGCAATGCCGTCCGCTTCGTGAAAGACGCCGGGGCTGAAGCCGTCAAGATGGAGGGCGGCGAGAAGCGCGTTGACGTGATCCGCCGCGTCATCGACGCCGAGATTCCCGTGGCCGGCCACATCGGCCTCACGCCACAGTCGGTCAACGTGATGGGCGGCTACAAAGTGCAAGGCAAAACGCTGCATGCCATCGAGCAACTCATGCGCGACGCCGTCGCGCTCGACCGCGCCGGCGTATCCTGCATTTACCTCGAAGGCATTCCACGCGAAGTTGCGGCCATGATCACCGCCGAGATCGAAACGCCGACCATCGGCATCGGCGCCGGCCCCGACTGCGACGGCCAGGTGCTGGTCTTCCACGACCTCGTCAACCTCACTTTTGGCCATCCCGCCAAGTTCGTCCGCCGCTACGGGGACGCCGCGGCCACCATCACCCAGGGAGTGCTGGCGTTCAAAGCCGACGTCCTCTCGCACCAGTTTCCGTCCGACGCCGAGTCGTACCATCTCCCGAAGGACACGCAGGCGGCGCTCGAAACGGTACTTCACCGCAAAGGCGCCATGCGGCGATAATGAGAGGGGAGAGAACTATCTTGCGAACACTGGCCGCTTTGATTCTTGTGGGGATGCTGGTGGCGTGCTCGAAACCTCCGGCTCCCGCAGAAGCACCCGCGCCAACCGGAATCGACGCCATCCCGGCTCCCAATCCTGCTTTGTATCCGAGTTTGAGCAATTTGAAGGACTGGAAGAACCCATACCTGGTTGTGCGCGAGGACGGCATCGGGCTCGTCGATTTGAACACTCGCGATATCCGGCTCCTGCAACCGGAAGAAGTCGTGCCTGTGCTCAACGCTCTGCCGGATACCGCTTGGCCCTACGGGCGGGTTGTGCTGGTTGGTGAAGCCGCGCCGCAGGTTCCGTCCCAGCAGGCCAAGGACGCAGTTCACAAGAACCGCGATCTGCTCACGGCGGCGCTCACAGAGAAGAAGATACTCATTCATAACACTCCTTGACGATTCAAAGCCCATGGACCTCCTGAAGCGTCACCGCTGGAACGCACAATGATCCTTACGACGAGAGCCGGTTCGAAGGTGAACCAGCAATGAAACGACCGGACTCACGCTGCCTTGTCTTGCTCTTGCTTCTGGCCAGCCTGTCGTCCTGTTCGCAGCCCCCTACCACAGCGCCACAGAATGTTGTGGAGGAACCCTCGGCCCGTCTCCAGGCGATTCCCGAAGCGAATCCGGAGAAATACCGCCATGTCCATGAGATGAAGGATTGGCGGAATCCAACCCTCATCGTGCGCGAAGACGCGATCGGACTGCTCGATCTAGCCAATCATGAAATTCATATCTTGAAGCCTGAAGAGGTACCCGCGGCGCTGGCCAATCTTCCGCCCGAGGCCTGGCCATACGGGCGCGTCGTCGCCGTTCAGTTGAAGACGGTCGGCGGCGCTACGGAGGAAGGCAAGACCCGCCTGCGCCAGAATCGCGCGCTCCTCATCGGGACGCTTGAAACTCTGAAGGTGGCCATCAACGAGATTCCGCCGGCTTGAGACGTGCCAGTAGCCCGGCCGCAATGAAGATCTGTCCTACTATTAACGAGACTCGCGCGGCCTGCCGCAGCCTGCGCCTTCGCGGTAAGCGCCTCGGGCTCGTTCCCACCATGGGCGCGTTGCACGAAGGCCATCTGTCGCTGGTGCGCGCCGCCAAAGCGCAATGCGACGTGGTCGCCGTTTCGATCTTCGTCAACCCCACCCAATTCGGCCCGGCGGAAGACTTCGGCGAGTATCCAAGGCAACTGGAACGCGACTATCAGCTTTTGAAGAAGGAAGGCGTCGATATTGTCTTTGCGCCTTCCGCCGAGGAGATGTATCCGAAGGGTGAAGTCACCTGGGTAACGGTTGAGCGCCTGAGTGAAAAGCTCGATGGCCGTTCGCGTCCGGGTCACTTCCGCGGCGTGACCACAGTAGTCGCGAAACTGTTTCATGTCGTCGAGCCTGACGTTGCCTTCTTCGGACAGAAAGATGCCGCGCAGTTGGCCGTCATCCGCCGTATGGCGCGCGACCTGAACTTTCCTGTGGAAATCGTGGCCTGTCCGATCGTCCGCGAGCCCGACGGACTGGCTATGAGCTCCCGCAATGGCTACCTCAGGCCGGATGAGCGTCTCCGAGCGCTTGCCCTTCACCGCTCCCTGCGGCGTGTGGAAGAAGAATTTCGTGCCGGTGAGAGAAGTGCCGCCCGGTTGATCGCTGCCGCCAGCGAGGTCTTTGCCCAGGAACCGGAGATCCGCTTGGATTACTTCGAGATCGTCGACCCCGACACGCTCGATCCCGTCGAGCGCATCTCCCAGCCAACCCTGGTAGCAGTCGCTGTTTATGTGGGTACGACCCGCCTCATCGACAACGTCGTTGTGACCCCCTGATCCGCAAGCGTCTTCAGTTCCATGCCGGAGTGTTCCCATCGTATCCGGCGAGCTTTAATGTAGAATTCGTTCAGATCGGGAGCGTCCCAACATGAAAATCCATTTCACAGTAGCTGTCTGCTGCCTCTCCCTGGTGCTGTGCGGCGTTGGATGCAAGAAGAGCGCCAGCACCGAACAAACATCCGCCCCGGCAAAAGCGAGCGGTTCTCCAACGGCAGCGGCGCCTGCCCCGACCGCTTCCCCTTCTGTCCCGGCCAGCAGCGAAGCGGGCGCCTCATCCGCCGAGACAACCGCCAAACTGGCGGCAGCCGACTGGGCCCTGAAGCAGGATGAGATCAAGAACGATCGCCATGGACAGTGGGCAATTCAAGCCACGGCCTCGTCCACTTACAACGACGCAAAAGGCACCGACAATTGGTCTGCCAATCAGGCGACCGGAGCGCCCAATGTTGAAAAATACGGCGACGACGGACGCGCTTGGACGTCCAAAACAGAGGATTCCGGAATCGAGTGGTTGGACCTGAAATACCCCAAGCCGGTGCATGCTAGCGAAGTTCGCGTTCGGGAATCCTGCGGCTCAGGAGCCGTGATCAAGATCGAGGTCTATGATGAGCAAGGCGCTCCGCACGCTGTCTGGCAAGGCAACGATCCGACGACGGACCTCAACTATCTCATCGTGAAATTTCCCAAGACCACGTTCAAGACGGACCGGGTAAAAGTGACGCTGGCCACCAATGTCGTGCCCGGTTGGAACGAGATTGACGCCGTCCAATTGGTCGGCACGGATCAGTAGGATCGGCGCGCACCAAGCAGTGCCGGAAGATGAGGGCGTGGAGCTGCCCCGCTCACTACCGCCGGTCTGGCTCTATTGACATCCCTCCCTTTTCCTAGGGTTGTCATTCCGAGCCGTCCGCAGCCGTAGGCGAGGACGAGCGAGGAATCTGCGGTTTCTTCGTTGCTGTCCAACTGCAGATCCCTCGCTTCGCTCGGGACGACGAGAATCAAGGTTGAGTCGAAGATGTCAACAGAGCCAAAACCGGTTCTACCGACCGGAAACAAACCGATTCCCTGCAACTACGTACCGCAGCGGCTCGCCAGCAGATTTCGTGATCCCGATTCGTGGCGTCACCGCAATCCGCGGCAGGCGATATCCATCATCCACGATTTGCAGATCGGACTTCGGATTCACTAGGCTCTTGCCGTTGTCGCGCTTTCGCGTGATACCCAGTGCTTCGCACAAGCGCCCCGGACCCGAGGCGATCTTCCTCAGAACGGAAATTTGCCCAAAATCGGCCGCTTCGTGCGCCTCAATCCCCCGCGCCTTGACCATTGCTTCGATTCCCTCGATCGGCTCCAGGGCGCGAAACAGCACACAGCCCGGCACGCCGTCGGGCAGGCAGGAAACATTCAGACAATAGTGATTGCCGTAGATGAAGTACACATACGCGTGTCCAGGCGGGCCGAATAACACGGAGTTCCGGGTCGTTCTCCCCGCCGCCGCATGAGCAGCGGCATCGCCCTCGCCCAGATAGGCTTCGGTTTCCACAATCCGCCCCGCTAGCACGCCATCCGCCGTCTTTCGGATCAGCAACTTCCCCAGCAGCGCTCGCGCCACCCGGCGCGGATCGCGGTCGAAGAACGCCGGTTGCAACAGAGTTAATGGACTCCGGTTCATGTACTCCTGAGATTCGGGCGTCGAAAATGATGCTCTAGAATTGTAGGATCAAATCAGGTCAAGCCACACTACCACGGATGCACAAACCACGGAGCTTGATCTCGAGGAGGCGTGTCATGCTGCGCAAGATCCTGCCCATCGCAATCATCCTGCTGGTGGCCGCCGTCGTCGCCGCTCAAACCATTCCTGCGGGGACTCCCGTCGCCGTCCGCATCGGCTCGGAGATCAGTTCCGGCTCGGCCAAAGTCGGCAACACCTTCGACGGCACCCTGGCGAAGAGCCTTGTAGTCGGCGGCAAGACAATCGCTGCCGCTGGCGCACCCGTGCGCGGCAAGGTCACACTGGCCAAGTCCAGCGGACGCCTGCACGCCCCCGGTCAATTGACCATTCGTCTGACTTCGGTGGAAGTCAATGGCAAGATGGTAGCCGTCACCAGCAGCCCGTATCACGTCCAGGGTAAGAGTCACACCAAGAGCAACGCGACCAAGATCGGTGGTGGCGCTGCTGCCGGAGCCGTGATCGGCGCGCTCGCCGGCGGTGGCAAGGGCGCGGCCATTGGCACTTTGGCGGGCGCTGGAGCTGGAACCGGCGTAGCTGCCGCGACGGGCAAGGAAGAAGCAGTCATCCCTGCCGAGCGTACAGTCGCCTTCACGATCAGCGGGGCGGCGAAGACGCACTGACCTGATTGGGTAAGAGGTCAGATTGCAAAAGTAGCTGCGAGCTCCGAGCTACCAGCAATCTGGTTTGCTTCTAGCTCGAAGCTCGTAGCTCGAAGCTGATTACTTCTGCAATCTGACCTCTGACCTCTGCAATGCTCTTCACGCGCCCTTCAAATATGCCAGGACCTCTTCCGCGTGCCCTTCTGCCTTCACGTTGTTGAAGATGTGCCGGATCTTGCCGTCCGGACCGATCACAAACGTCGTGCGCGCGATCCCTTTCACGATCTTCCCGTACATGTTCTTGTCCTTGATCACGCCGAAGGCCTGGCAAATCTTCTTGTCCGTATCTGCCAACAGCGTGTAGGGAAGGTCGTATTTGTCCTGAAATTTCTTCTGTTTTTCCGAGGAATCGGCCGAGATGCCCAGCACGACCGCTCCCATCTTCTGAATCTGCTTGTATGCGTCGCGGAACCCGCACGCTTCTATCGTTCAACCCGGAGTGTCGGCTTTCGGATAGAAAAACAGCACCACCGTCTTGCCGCCAAAATCCTGCAAGGCAACCCGGTTGCCATTCTGGTCCGTCGTACTGAACGCAGGGGCTTTATCATTAACTTCCATGGGATCCTCTCCTCACCGTTCACCGTTATATCGCAAGGCGCTCGTCGCCGTCATCCTGCTGGCCTGCTTCTGGGGCGGCGGGACCTGGGTCGTGGCGCAAGGCACGATTGCCCAGTACGGCCGCAAGACGAACATTTCCAAGGGACCGCGCGCCCTCGGACTGGTGCAGCTTCTCCCCAACGGCAAAGCGCGCCTGTTTCCCGTCGCCATCATGATGGACGGCAAGTTCTTCGACGCCGGCTCCTATAAGGGCAAGCCCGTGCCCATGGCGGTTGACTTCGACACCGTCTACGAGGGCTTTCGCACCGGCGTTTCGCAAGGCATTTTCACCATCACGCAGCCCGGGCAGCTCGGCCATGCCTGGATCGCGGAAGGCACGTGGCTTCCCGCCGGCGCCAAGCCTTCCCAGAAGGGCATGAAGTACGAGACTCCAGTCATCGAAGACAAAGACGCGCCTCCCCGCCTGCACCGTGGGACGGAAAAGCCGCCTTCGGAGAATACCAGCCAGCAACCACCAGCTACCACGCCTCCGGCTGCGGCGCCTCCGCCGCCACCGGCCAAGACTCCCGAACCGCAGACGGCATCCGCGTCAGAGGATCGTCCCATTGACGATCCCAACCGGCCCATCCTGCGGCGCGGCAAGCCCGACGCCTCAGTGCACCGGGAGCCTTTCGTGAATTTTGACGAATTAGCCGCGTCGGCCTCCGCTACCCCAGCCTCGGCCAGTGCCGCCAAAGGCAGCGCGACCTCGGTCCAACTCATCCCGGCGATTTCCGACGCCGGCGGCCCCGATCCCCGCCCTTACACCTTTGATTTGAAGCCGCAGGAGGAGGTCTCCTATCGTGGCAAGATGCTCGAACTTGCCTCGCAGCTTCACGCCCGCGCCCAAGCCGCGCCGCAGAGTGCTCCTCCAGCCGCGCCCGCAGCGCGGAAAAACGCGGCCGCCGCCAAAGCGCCAAAGCTGGCATTCGACGACGTCCAGTTAAAAGTCTTCGATCTTTCCAACTCGAATGAGCCCGTGCTGGTACTCTCGGCGAGGACGCGCCCGTCGACCCCCGCGCAGCCCGGCCCTCCAACCGAAATCACTCTGGTTGCCAAGACCAGCCTCGAGGGCGAACTCCGCAAGCTATTCTTTTCGGAGACGGACGCCCAGCATCTCGACGTCGCTCCGCGCCTGGAGCTGATCGACGCCGTCGACGCCGACGGCGACGGCCGTGGCGAGCTCCTCTTCCGCCGCATCTCCGACGCCGGCATCTCCTACGCCATCTACCGCGCCACCGCGGATCAGTTGTGGCCGTTGTACGAGGGAACGCCTTAGCAGGCTGCGGAAAAAGTCCCGAATGTCGGCGTTACCGGGGCAGGGCGGCCCTTCAGGGCCGCGTAAGTCCTCGCGAATCAGTCCGGGCTTTAGCCCCGGTGGTCCTCTTCGGCGCGGTGAAGGACTTTTTCCGCAGCCTGTTAGGGGGCAGGGTGGCAGGTCTCCAGATGGCACACCATAGGGTCCCCGCTATCAGTGGACGGCTTGCCCTCGGGAGGTGCGTGGTGCGGACATGCACGGAGCAAAGGGCCGTCAGAATCTGTGAGGAATCACCGAAGGCCGCAAGCAAGAGCGGAGTTCGGCTTCATTGGTCTGAACGTTAATGCCTGCTTAATGAGCGTAATCGCCCGTTAACAACAGTTAGGTTCCGCTCGTCATCCGCTCCCGATTCGTGAGAGGCCTCCCGATTGTTGGTTCGGTACAGGGCACTTTATCGAAGTGAAGAATGGAATGAGCAGTTCCTCGTGACGTGAACCTGACGATCAGTCTGGTTTCCTGATATCGCTCGCGAAAACCACAAAATCCCGCTTGACACGATTCCGTAGCTTGTGTATCCTCCCGCCACTGATCGGAAGGGTACTTCCGAGTGCCCCTCTGAAAAACACCGGAAGAACGATCAACCCGGTGACTCTCCCGTCTACTTGTTAGCTCACTGAGCGTACTCATCGTCTGGGGTGGCAAATGATCCGGAAGAGCGTGCACCAGCAAGGGTCTTCTCTCCGAGTTTCCACAGTTTGCCTGGCAGTGCTGCTGATGTCGAGCGGTAGCCTGAGCGCCGGTTCTCCCGCCGGTCCGCGTCGCGCGGGCAAGCAAGTTCCGCAAGACCAGGTTAACGCCATGGTTGCGGCCCGCTTCCTCGAGCAGTCCAGCTGGGGGCCAACGGCGTCCACCATCGCCCAAGTGCAAAACTCCGGCTTGCCATCATTCCTGCAGCAACAGTTCAGCGCGCCCGTTTCAACCTATGTCACTCCGGGTCCTAACGATGGCTTGAGCTTCGTGCAGAAGCAGTTCTTCGTCAACGCTCTGCAGGGGCAGGACCAGCTTCGCCAGCGAGTTTCTTTCGCGCTCTCCGAAATCATCGTGGTCTCTGCCGTCAAGGACAAGGACCCCACTGCTTTGTCGTTGTGGATGAATACGCTGCAGAACGATGCCTTTGGCAATTTCTTTACTCTCCTCTACGACGTTACTCTCAATCCTGCCATGGGCTACTACCTCGACATGGCGAATAACAATGGGTGCAGTAGTCGCTGTCGGCCCAACGAGAATTATGCCCGCGAGATTTTGCAGTTGTTTTCCATTGGCTTGGAAGAACTCAATCTCGATGGCACTCCCATACTTGATGAAAACGGCCAACCGATCCCAACCTACGGGCAGGACGCGATCAAGGGGTTTGGTCAGGTCTTCACCGGCTGGTCATATCCACCCATGCCTGGCAAGACTCCCCACTTTTTCGACCGGCGCTATTTTAGTGGCCCCATGCTCCCGTTCCAAAAGCACTACAGCAAGGTCTCAAAGGTGTTGTTGAACGGCACGACACTCCCCGGCCACGGTGACATCCAGGCGGACCTCTCGGCTGCGTTGGAGGACATCTTCAACCATCCGAACGTGGGCCCATTTATTTGCAAACAGCTGATCCAGAAACTGGTTACGAGCAATCCCAGTCCTGCATACGTTTCTCGTGTTGCTCAGGTCTTCAACGATAATGGCAGCGGCGTACGTGGCGATCTGCAGGCCGTGGTCACCGCAATTCTCCTCGATCCCGAGGCCCGCCGCGGCGACGATCCCACGCAGGTGCAGTCGTCCGATGGCCATCTGCGGGAACCGCTGCTTCACATGTTGGCCTCTCTGCGTGCCGTCAATGCTGCCTCCGACGGCGCCAACCTCGGCAATTACGCCGCCGCGATGCTGCAGCCGCCGTTCCTGTCTCCCTCCGTTTTCAATTTTTACCCGCCCAATTTCCAGATCCCGGACACGCAGCTTTTGGGACCCGAATTCAAGATTTTCAACAGTAACACCACGGTCTCGCGCATTAACTTCATCAACGACCTGATCTACGGAAACGTCGGCAGTGGCACAACCACTGATATCTCCGCCTATGTCGGCGTTGCCGGTAACGTCGATAACCTGCTCGATATGGTGAACACAAACATGCTGCATGGCGCGATGTCCAGTGATATGCGCAGTACCCTATCCAGTACGATCTCGGCGATTCCCGACAACACGCGCCGCGCACAAGCGGCGCTTTACTTGGTCGCAAGCTCATCCCAGTTTCAAGTAGAACACTGATGCCATCAGCTCTCGGAGGGCCCATGCCTCGACTCACACGGCGCGGTTTCTTGAGGACAACTTGCTGCACGGCGGCAGCGGGAGTAGCCGCTGCCAGCTTCGGACGGCTCGGTCTGGTCAGCGCTTTCGCCCAGGGTGTCTCGGACTACAAGGCATTGGTGTGCATCTTTCTGTTTGGCGGCAACGACGCCAACAACATGATCATCCCGTACAGCGACAGCGATTATCAGAACTACGCCAATATTCGCGCCAACCTCGCTTTGCCGCAGGACACGCTGTTGCCCGTGCAGCCCAAGAGCCTGACTTCGCCCTACGCCTTTCATCGCCGCTTCACGCACATACAGCAGCTTTTCAACGGAGGTCAACTGGCCGCGGTCATCAACCTTGGCACCTTGGTCCAGCCCACCACGCGCGACCAGTATCTGAACGGTCAGGTCAGTGTCCCCCAGGCTCTCTTCTCGCATGCTGACCAGCAGCAGCAGATGCAGACTGACGCCCTCAATACCTTCGGCAACGTTGGCTGGGGCGGCCTTGTCGCCGACAAGATGCAAGCCATCTATGGCGGCAGTTTCCCCTTGCTGATTTCTCTTGCAGGCGTCAATGTCTTCGCCGAAGGCTTGGTGGCGAGGCCCCTCCAGACCAGCGGCGATCCCACCGCGTCCTTGTCGGGATTCACGCAGTCGCAGGAGGACCAGGCGCGCTTTGCTGCTCTGCAGTCGTTGTTAACCTTCGATACAGGCCTCTCGCTGATACAAACCGCCAGCGGCACCACCTCGAATGCCATTAATGATGCCAAGACCTTAGCGGCGGCTCTGGCTCAGGGCTCCGGGATCAAGACGAAGTTCCCCAAGAGTGGCCTGGGTGGGCAATTACTTGAGGTCGCCAAGATCATTCAGGTCCGTGCCGCCCTGGGGTTGAGTCGCCAGATTTTCTTTGTCTCGACCGGCGGATTCGACACCCACAGCAACCAGCTGAAAGCGCAAGAAGGACTCTTGCTTGATCTCGACCAATCCATGAACGCTTTCTATCAGGCCACCGTTGAGCTCGGCATCCCCGAACAGGTTCTGACTTTCACGCTGTCGGACTTTTCGAGAACTTTTCTCCCCGACAGCACCTCCGGCAGCGATCACGCCTGGGGCAGCCATCTGCTTGTGATGGGCGGGGCCGTGCTTGGCGGAGATTTCTATGGCACTTGGCCGACTCTGGCCTTGGGCGGACCCGATGACGCCACCAATGAAGGCCGCTGGATTCCGACTACATCGCTCGATCAGTACGGCGCGACACTCGCGCAGTGGTTCGGCGTACAACCCGGCGATCTGCCGTCGATCTTTCCCAACCTGAAGAACTTTCCCAATCAAAGCCTCGGTTTTCTGGGAGGCGGAGGAAACGGACGCCGGGTTCAAACCTGATCGCTAGCTCAGCCGGAAGCGGGGCTTCAACACCACCAGGGTCGAAATCGTTGGCATCTCCGCCGGTGCGGGCGCGGAATTGCGGTGCTGGTTGTCGATCGAGCAGGTTTGAAGTGCCTGCGCCTTGTTATCAACATCCTGCAACAGCGCAGGTTCAGCAGCCGCGCACGCGAGCGGTCAAGCAACCCTTGGTCCGTGGGCGTCAGGATAGTGATCCGCTACGAGGTTGAGGGCGACGTTATGCTCTAACAGTGCCTTAAGCCCCGCCAGAACAAACGAGAATCCTCCCATCGAGTCCATGACTTGCTTGATTACCTCATCATCGCTTCCGTGAAAGCCCCAGTTGGAGATAGTTACGAGGATCGTACCGTCTGGGCGGGTGATTGGGTATGGCGGTGGGGTCCACGAAGAGCAATCATTAGTCAGTAATGCCGTCTCATTCGACGTGCACCCGTCCGGGAGAGCACAGGTGGTGAAGTAACGGGAGCTCAGACCTGACACCTGCCACCTGAGACCCGCCCCCTGACACCCGCCTCCTTTCCGTTTACAATTCCTCGTTCTCCCGAGGTGAGATCCATGCGCATCGTTTCGCGGTTCGCGGTAGTCAGTTTCCTCGTAGTGCTGATGTTCCTCGCCGTCGGCATCTGCGCCGCCCAGAACCAGGACTTCAGCAAAGTCCAGATCAAAGTCACCAAAGTTGCCGGCACGGTTTACATGCTCGAAGGCGCCGGCGGCAACATCGGCGCCTCGGTCGGCGAAGATGGCATCGTCATCGTCGATGACCAGTTCGCGCCGCTGGCCGACAAAATTCAGGCCGCGCTCAAGGGCGTTACCGATAAGCCTGTGCGTTTCATCATCAACACGCATTACCACTTCGACCACACCGGGGGCAACGAGTTTTTCCAGAAGCAGGCGCCGATCATCGCCCAGGACAACGTCCGCAAGCGGCTGGAAGAGGGCGGTATCGGCGGCAACGGCGGATCGATGCACTTCGACAACAAGCCGCAGCCCAAGGGCGCGCTGCCCATCATCACTTTCGATCACGACGTGACCGTGCATCTGAACGGCGAGGACATCCGCGCGCTGCACTTTCCCGCCGGCCACACCGATGGCGACTCCATCATTTATTTTCCGAAGTCGAATGTCGTGCACATGGGCGACGACTTCTTCACCTACGGCTTTCCTTTCATCGATATCGATTCCGGTGGCAGCATCGACGGCATGATCGACGGCGTTGAGAAAGCTATTGCCCAGCTTCCGCCCGACGTAAAAATCATCCCTGGCCACGGCCCCCTCTCGAACCTGGATGACGTCCGCGCCTATTTGAAGATGCTGAAAGAAACCCGCGCCGTCGTCGCCGACGCCCTGAAGCAGCACATGACGCTCGAGCAGATGAAAGAGAAGAAGCTGCTCGATCCGTGGAAGAAGTACTCCGGCGATTTTGTGAAGGAAGACACGTTCCTGGAGACGCTCTACAACTCGCTGACCGGGCGGAAGAACGGAAAGTTCGTCAAGCACAACTAGCAGTGAACTGTGGAGGAACGAGCCCCTCGCCCATTCCTGAGATCTGTCGGAGCTGCGGAAGGAATGTCCCGCGCTACCGGGGAGAAAAGCAGATTCCTCGCTTCGCTCGGAATGACAAACATCTAATAACGCCTTTGATCACTCGTCGCCAATTTCTCGGATCGCTCGCTGCGGCCGTCGCTTCGCCGTTTCTGAGCCGAGCGACCGAGACTACCTCTCCCACCGTCACCTTCCCGAAAGGCTTCTACTGGGGCACGGCGACGGCGTCCTATCAAATCGAAGGCGCCTGGAACGAAGACGGCAAAGGCGAATCGATCTGGGACCGCTTTTCCCACACGCCCGGCAAGATCAAAGACGGCACCACCGGCGACGTCGCCTGCGATCACTACCACCGCTATCGCGAAGACATCGCCATCATGCAGTCGCTGCGCCTCAACAGCTATCGCTTCTCCATCTCCTGGCCGCGCATTCAGCCTGACGGCTCGGGCAAGGCCAATGCCAAGGGACTCGATTTCTACAGCCGCTTAGTGGACGCGCTGCTCGAAGCCCGCATTCGTCCCCTGCCCACCCTCTACCACTGGGACCTTCCCCAGAAACTTGAAGACGTCGGCGGCTGGACCAATCGCGATCTCGCCGGTCGCTTCGCCGACTACACCGGGATCATGGCCCGTGCGCTCGGTGATCGCGTCAACGACTGGTCTCTCCTGAATGAAGCCATCTCCTTCACCAGCGAGGGATACCTCAACGGCACTCATGCGCCGGGCCGGAAGAGCATCTTCGACTTTCTGCGCGCCACCCACACCGCCAATCTCGCGCAGGGCGCCGGTTTCCGCGCGTTGAAAGCCGTTCGCCCCCACGCCCGGGTCGGAACCGTTATCTTCACCTCTACTTGCGAGCCGGCCACCGATTCCGAAGCCGATCTGCTTGCCGCCGAGCGCGCTCACGGAATTACCAACATCTGGTTTCTCGAGCCGGCCCTGCACGGCCGCTATCCTGACGTCTTTTCTTTCAACCCCGCCGTCTTCATGAAGATTCAACAGAACGACATGGAGTTGGTTCGCGCGCCACTCGATTTCGTCGGAATCAACCTTTACCACCGCACCGTGGTTTCCGCCACTGCCTTCGGCGAGCGCTTGTCGAACCTGCAGTATTTCTTCCTGCCGGCACGAATGGAATACGGCCAAGAAGGTCCAAAGACCGACATCGGCTGGGAAGTCTGGCCCCGTTCGCTCTACGACATCGTCATGCGCATCACGCGCGACTACAGCCGCCCGGTTCTCGAGATCACCGAGAGCGGGTGTGCCTATAACGATAGCCCCGGACCGAACGGTATGGTCAACGACACCCGCCGCGTCGAGTATCACCAGCAGTACTTGGCGGAACTCGCCCGCGCCATTCGCGACGGCGCCGACGTTCGCAGCTATCACGCCTGGAGCCTGCTCGACAATTTCGAGTGGGCCGAAGGTTTCAGCCAGCGCTTCGGTCTCGTGTACGTGGACTACAAGACTCAGAAGCGGATCATCAAAGCTTCCGGCAACTGGTACGCAAGGGTTGCCGCACAGAACGCGCTGCCCGCGTGAGTTCCCTTTGGAGAGTCCGATAGAGGTTCTGCCGCTGTGCCGAGGATTTCGACCGCAGAGAACACAGAGGCACACGGAGCGAAGGTGGTTTCCTTCGTGTACCTTTGTGTCCTCTGTGGTTAGGATTGTGTCCTCATCTGACCGAGGCCGTTCGTTCCTGTTAGGATGGATCAACACCAAACTGTGGGGTGACACATGAAGACTCTCCTCCTATCGCTCGTCCTAGTTCTGTCCGTCGCTGCCTTTGCCGCCGATGGCAAGTCCGTCTCCTACAAATCCGGCGACGACACCGTCGCCGCCATGCTCTACACACCCGCTGGCAAAGGCCCATTCCCGGCGCTGATCGTGGTCCACGAATGGTGGGGCCTGAATGACTGGGTGAAAGAGCAAGCCTCGAAACTCGCCGACCAGGGCTACGTCGCCCTCGCCGTTGACCTCTATCGCGGCAAAGTCGCGACCACACCCGACCTTGCGCATGAACTCATGCGTGGCGTCCCCGAGGATCGTGCCTCCCGCGATCTGCGCTCCGCCTTCGATTTTCTCGCTGCGCAGCCCAATGTGAAGAAGGACCGCATCGGCTCGATCGGCTGGTGTATGGGCGGCGGATATTCGCTCGACGTGGCACTCGCCGAGCCAGCGCTGGCCGCGGCCGTCATCAACTACGGCCACCTTGCCACCGATCCGGCGTCATTAGGGAAGATCAACGCGCCCATTCTTGGAAATTTTGGCGGACAGGATCGCGGCATCACGCCCGACGATGTGAAGAAGTTTCAACAGGCTCTCCATCAGCTCGGCAAGAAAGCGGATATCAAGATTTACCCCGATGCCGGCCACGCTTTCGAGAATCCCAATAACACGCAGGGGTATCGCGCCGACGACGCGGCTGACGCCTGGAAGCGCACGCTCGATTTCCTGGCGAGCACCCTCAAGAAGTGACCGGGAACAACGGTCACCGACCTAGCGCAAATTTCTGCAGAACGCAAGCCCTTCAAGGCAAACGGTGTTTTCGTGCAAGGAATTTCCACTTGCCAGATGCCTTCCCGCTGTTTACTATGCAGCCATCTTTTGCGTGACTGAGTCAGTCGCGTGCCTATGAACATCGGCGAGACCATCCGCAACTACCGGCTCCAAAAAGGCATGTCACAGGGGGATATCGAGAAGCGCACCGGCCTGTTGCGCTGCTATCTGTCCCGCGTCGAGAACGGCCACACCATCCCTTCCCTCGACACCCTGGCCAAGATCGCCAGCGCCATGGACCTGCCGTTGTCGCAGTTCTTTGCCGAAGGCCACAGTAACGGGCACAAGGGCTTGCCTCAGCTCTCCGACGATGAAGTCCGCTTCCTCAGTCAGATTCGCCGCTACGCCGCCAACCTCAACGACAGTGACCGCAAGTTAGTCCTGGCCATGGTCAAGAAGATGGCCAGTTCCGCGAAGTAGTTCGCACATCGCTGCGGGTCGTTCGCTATTCGCAACCTCGAGGTGTTGTCGTGTGGGCTGAGGTCGCCCCGCGCGGGGCGACAGCGCGAACGACGAGCAGCGAACAGCGGCCTTTGGGTACTTTCGTACCATTCCTAGCCTGTCCCGCAGGTACCTCCCGGTTCCTCACAACCAAAGCTAAGCTGTTCTGAAGGGACCTCCTGTGACTATCGATGAAGAACTAAGCCTCCTCGATCAGCAACTGCGCCGGTTGAAGATCGAGTACGAGATCTTCTTCAATAACCCCAGCAAGCGTCCGCCTGGCGACATCGAGTGGAAAGTCACGAACCTGCTCAAGAAGTTCAGTGACAGTAGTCGTTTAAGCTTTCCCCAGCGTTACCGCTACAACGAAATGGCCCAGCGCTACGCCATTCAGAGCGACCTTTGGCGCAAGAAGATGCGCATCCGCGAAGAAGGCTACCGCCGCCCGCAGGATGCCATCCTATCCGTCCAAGGAGTACGGCCCAGCGAAGAGCACGAGTCCAAACATCACCATGCTTATGGCGTTGGTCACCATGCGGATACGCCACAGGGTGACAAACCCTTCTCGGTGCAGTGCTCCAACGCCGCCGCTGAGCATGAGAAGGTGGAAGCCCTCTACAAGGCGCTCACCGAGGCTAAGAAGAGGTCGGGAGAAAAAGTTACCGGCAATCTCGAGTCCTTCGTCGCTTTTGTCCAGAAAAAGACCAGCCAAATCCGCAAGCAATATGGCTGCGAAGCAGTCGTGTATTCGGTCGAGATCCAGGACGGCCAGGTCAAACTGAAAGCGAAAGCCAAAACCTAGAGCAATTTAGGAAATAGTGTGGTGCGTGCTTTGAAGGGGCTCGGCTTCAGCCGAGCCGTTCCGCGACCCCATCCTTGTCATCCCGAGCTCTCCGCAGCCGTGCGACCGGGGTCCCCAGCGGGGCCGGTGTTGGCCCGCTGGGGTGGGCTGGCGCGGTGAGGAGAGCGAGGGATCTGCATTTCCCTGCGTTCTTCCGCAGCTCTCCCTCCGCAAGAACCTTACACCAGTTCCGAAACCACTTTAGAGCAGTGGTCAGTCATCAGTGGCCAGTAGTCACTTGCCGCCTACGCTCAACGTTGTTTCTTGTGCTTGGTAGGCAAGTGCTTCGAAGACGAAGCTCTCTCCTTCTTTGCCAGCAACACCGTGGCCTGCGCGATCGCGGCGCCCTCTGTGCCGATGCCTTCCGGCGTCTTTGCCTTGATGCCGACGCGATCCGCGGAAATGCCGCACAATTCCGCCACGCGCTTGCGAATCGTCGCAGCGTGCGAGCCGATCTTCGGCGCGGCCAGAATCAGCGTGGAATCCACATTGACGAGTTCATAGCCCGCGGCCGCCACGCGCTCGAGTGCTGTGCGCAAGAAGACCACCGAGTCGGCGCCCTTCCACTGCGGATCGGAGGGCGGAAACAACGACCCGATGTCCGGCGCGGCAATGGCTCCGAGCAACGCATCTGTCAGCGCATGCAGCAGCACGTCGCCGTCGGAGTGCCCGCCCAGGCCCTTGTCGTAGGGCAGAGTGATGCCACCGATCTTCAACGGAATTCCGGCCTTGAACTCATGTGAGTCCCAGCCGTAGCCAATGCGGAGAGCGGGTTGTGGGAGATCAGGCAAATGGGAATTGATGTTTCTAGTTTCTCGTTTCTGGTGTCTCGCGTCCACTTGAGACTCGCTCGCACAACTCGGGTCTCGAGAACTAGCAACCAGAAACCAGCAACTAGAAACTGCTCTTCAAATAGAACTCGGCCAACTCCATATCTCCCGGCGTCGTGATCTTAATGTTCCGCGGAGAGCCCATCACGACCATCACCGGTTGGCCGCTGCGCTCGATCAGCGAGGCTTCGTCGGTGCCGATAAATCCGTCTGCCGCCGCGTCATCGAAAGCCTTCTTCAGCAGCGGATACCGGAATCCCTGCGGGGTCTGCGCCATGACCACGCTGGCGCGAGGGATCGTAGCCCGAATCACCGCGCCTTCCGCTGTGCGATCCACCTGCTTGATCGTGTCCATGGCCGGCATCCCGGCGATGGCGGCGCCATACTTCTGCGCCGCCTCGATTACCTCGCTGATGATTTCCTGCGTCACAAACGGTCGCACCGCGTCATGCACCAGGACCACATCCTCCGGATCGGCCGCTACCGCCGCCAACGCATTCGCCACAGAATTCTGCCGATGCTCGCCGCCTTCGACGATCTGCAGCCGTTTGACCAGAATCTCCGGATACTGTTTCTCCAACTGTATCCGAAATCCGGAAATCTCACTCTTCCGCAACGCCACAACGATCTCATACACCGCCGGGTGGGCAGCCAACTTACGCAGCGTGTGGACGAGGATGGGCACCCCGCCGAGTTCCTTGAACTGCTTGGAAGGCGTCTTCTTCTTGGCCTGCGCGGCCGAGGGCGGGGCCATACGCGTGCCCAGTCCGGCCGCCGGAACAACCACAAACACCTTCATAGGGGATGCTCAGTATACGAGTCGGGACGCAAAAGGGCTACTTGTCCGCCTTTGAACATGAGGCTTCAGGCCACGTCCGGGCCCTAAGACTATGCTCTGCTATCTAAAGCCTAAAGCCTAAAGCCTGCCCTGCTACTCCACCGGCGCCGTCTTCTTCGTTTCCGAGCCGTTCCCCACCGGTGCCGGAGCCACCGGCGACACGCCCGCCGCCGCGCCGGGCTTCGAATCATGCCGCGACGCGGCGCGCTCGTCCCACTTCCCAAAGATCATCTTGCCCGCAGTCGTCTGCAGCACCGAGGTCACGGCTATGTCGATGGTCTTCCCGATCATCTTGCGCGCGTTGTCCACCACCACCATGGTGCCGTCGTCCAGGTAGGCGACGCCCTGGTTGTACTCTTTTCCCTCTTTCAGGATGAATACCCGCATTCCCTCGCCCGGCAGCACGATCGGCTTCAGCGAGTTGGCCAGTTCGTTGATGTTCAACACTTCCACGCCTTGCAGCTGCGCCACTTTGTTCAAATTGAAGTCGTTGGTGATGATCTTGCCTTCGTAGAGCTTGGCCAGCTCGATCAGCTTCATGTCCACGTCGCGGACGGTCGGAAAGTCGTCTTCCACGATCTGGATCTGCAGCGATGCCGTCTTCTGCAACCGCTGCAAGACGTCCAGCCCGCGTCGGCCTCGGTTGCGCTTGAGCGAGTCGGCTGAGTCCGCCACCAACTGCAGCTCGCGCAGCACGAATTGCGGGATCACGATGGTGCCATCAAGAAAGCCGGTTTCGGCGATGTCGGCAATCCGGCCGTCAATGATGACGCTGGTATCGAGAATCTTGTAACTCTTCTTACCGGTCTTCTCGCCGCCAAAGATCCCACCCAGAGCCGACAGGTTGAGCAGGTCGCCCTTATTGGCGCCGACCAGCAAGCCCACGTAGGCCATGATCAGCATCACCATGATCTGCAGAAAACTCTGCGTCGGGCTCGGCGGA
>Ga0335070_10003165_pt1 | contig 19143 bp, 11 predicted proteins | sample Lox_Sample_13_FD_206722 | JGI IMG/M metagenome (GOLD analysis project Ga0335070, IMG submission 206722) | Soil microbial communities from Loxahatchee National Wildlife Refuge, Florida, United States - Lox_Sample_1.3 | ecosystem: Environmental > Terrestrial > Soil > Wetlands | place: USA... | reverse complement strand
GTCCGGATCGTTTCGATGAACAGATCCTCATCATAGTAGGAGATTCCCGAGGGGTCGGGCGTGATGTTGGCGCTCGCCACTGTACCCCAAGGGCCCTTAAGCACAAAGCCACCGGCAAACTCCAGCCCTGGAAGCGGCTTGCCTTTCTGCTGCGGCGTGTGGCAGTCGGCGCAGGCTGCGATTGCGACCAGATACCTCCCGCGGCTGACCGGGGTTGAGAGGTCCGGTGCAGGTACAGGTTCTGTAATCGGCTGGGGGTCGCTTCGCATGAGATACTTGACCGGGAAAATAACTTCTGTCTTCGGCACGGCCTTTCGCACGGGCGGAATCGAACGCAGGTACACAACGACCGAAGCCAAATCTTCATCCGACATGTGGCGGAAAGCTTGGTAAGGCATCAAGGAAAACAGAGCCCGGCCGTCATGTCCGATTCCCTCGCGGATGGCGCGGGCCAGTTGATCGTCCGTCCAGGTCCCGGCTCCAGTCTCCGGATCAGGCGTAATGTTGGCTGGGAAAATGCGCCCCGGCAAACCCTCAAGCGGAAAATTAGAGCCCTCCCCTTTGGTTCCCGGCAAGAGAGGGGCGTCATGCTGGGTCCAGTCATGCTCTCCATGGCAATCGAAGCATCCAAGGTTTTCTGCCAGGTACCGGCCTCGTTCCAGGCGTTGAGGCGTCCGTTCAAACGTACGTTCGGACAACGGCCGTGCATGCGGCCCAATGAACGGCCGCCAGCCAATGGTCAAACTGATCGCGGTGACAACGGCGAGAACAATTACGACCATTACGATGCTGAGCACTTTCGAAAAGCTCTTCATTTATTGACTGTTGCTCTAATCTTCACTCGCTTTCGCGACGAGCGGCGGCTACCTTAACGACGACGGCAAATGGCACAGGAATGTGCAGCATTGAAATCTACCACGAACCTCAATAGCGAAGTCAACGTCTGCGGCGCTCCGGGCTGGAATAGCGTCGGACACGGAGTGAAGAACGATTGCAATGCCTGCGAACGATCTGATACGCTTCTCACGTTAACGTTCACGAATCGGAGAGGGCTTGTTCGATGAATGTCAGTCAAAGCAGTTGTGTGCGTAAGGGCAAGCTCTGTGGGCGTTGCGCGCATTGGGCGGCAGCGCTTGCTCTCTTCACTCTCCTTAGTTGCGGACGACGTTCCGTCCAACCTTTGGAACGAACCGCATCCACCGTGACCGTAAACGCGGCTGGGCCCATCGTTCTTTGGACCTCGACGGCCGAATTCGACATCCTGCCCAGCGGCTACGTGCAGTCGTATCTCGTCAAAGGCGGGAACCGGCTGACTCTGGACGAACCTGAAGATGGAGCCGCGGGCTCGGGCGATTACCTAGTCAGTGAGGGCAAAGAGATTCGGGATTTCACGCTCGATCTCGCCCACGCGCAAGTGGCGGATGCTCACGGCAAACTGGGGGCTGGCGGCAAGCGCGTCGAAATCAGGGGCCGAAGTTCCACAGCCGGCATCGAGAAGACGCTCGCCGTGGAAGTGTATGACGATTTCCCGAACCTCGCAATTACGACGGCGGCTTATAAGAATGCCGGGGACAGTGAATTCCGGCTTGATCAAGTAGTAGCGGACAAACACCGGCTGAGTGCGACGCTGGCGGATGCCAAGGCCGCGCCGTATCAGGTTTGGTCGTTTCAAGGATCCGCTTACGATTGGGGCAAGGACGAGATTCTACCAATTTCCCAGAATTTCTCGCGGCCCAATATGGTCGGAGGGCCGGGACCACAGGGGTTGGGCGGCGGCATACCGGTGGTCGACTTCTGGACAGCGCGGGTCGGCGAGGCAATCGGACATATCGAAACGCTACCCCTCGTGTTGTCACTGCCTGTCAAGGCGGAAGCTGACGGCCGCATCAGCGCATCGGTGCTGATCGAGCCAAAGACCACGCTCAAACCCGGAGAAATCTATTGGACGCCGCGCACGTTCATCGCGGTTCACACCGGGGATTTTTACGAGCCGCTGCGAACCTGGTCCATGGCGCTGCAGCGCGACGGTTGGACGCCGGCGAAACCTAACAACGCGGTCTACGGCGTCAACTGGTGTGGCTGGGGATACGAGCAGGATTTCACCCCGGCGCAGATGCTGGGCACCATCCCGAAACTCAAGGACCTGGGCATCAAGTGGACGACACTGGACTACCGCTGGTTTGACGCGTATGGCGATTGGAATCCGCGGACCGACACCTTTCCGGATGGTGCGATCAAGAAGGTCGTGGACGAGTTCCACAAACAAGGCTTCCTGATGCAACTGTGGTGGCAACCGCTTTCTGTTGAGGACGGACAGGGCAAGCACGCTCTCAGTAAACCTATGGTGGTTTCCAAACTGGCAAAAGAGCACCCCGACTGGCTGATCCTCGACGAAAAAGGGAAACCGGCGCGCTTGATCAGCCCGGTGAGCACAACCGCTGTGATGTGCCCGGCGCTGCCGGAGGTGCAGGAGTATCACCGCAAGCTAGTTGAGAGATTCATTCGCGACTGGGGATATGACGGCAACAAAATGGACAGCGTGTTCAGTGTCCCGCGCTGCTACAACCCCAAGCACCACCACAAGTCTCCGGACGACTCTGTCAACGCCGTCGCGGATGTTTACAAGATCATTTTCCAAACCACACGAGCACTCAAACCGGAGAGCGTGACCCAGATCTGTCCGTGCGGCACGACGCCCAATCTAGCCTGGCTGCCCTATGAAGATCAGGCTGTGACTGCCGACCCGGTGGGAGGTTTCCAGGTACGACGCCGTATCAAGATGTTCAAGGCGATGCTCGGACCCGAGGCAGCGGTGTATGGCGATCACGTCGAGTTGAGCGAAATGAGAAAGGTTGGAAACTCCACGAGCGACGAGTGGCTCGAAACAGGCAAAGATTTCGCGTCGACAGTAGGTACGGGCGGAGTCGTCGGAACGAAGTTTACCTGGCCTGGTAGCCCGCCTCGCCCGCATTACCGTTATGTGGTATTGACTCCCGAGAAAGAGGCGCTCTGGAAGAAGTGGATTGGCATTTACAACGACAAGATGCTGTCTCAGGGCACTTTTCTGGATCTCTACACCATTGGTTACGACGCCCCGGAAGGCTACGCCATCGAGAAAGACGGCAGGATGTATTATGCGTTCTTCATGCCCGAACACTCCGCTCCCTGGAAAGGGGAGATTGAGTTACGAGGGCTGCAGCCTGGGAAATACCACGTATTCGACTACGTCAATGGAAAAGACTTGGGCACAGTGGATGCGGCAACGGCCAGGCTGAACACGGAATTCACGGACCACATGCTGCTTGAGGTCAGCAAGCTCTAGGCCGGACGACATCCGCGCCGGCCGGTCCAAGATCAACAGAACGCCGGGTCAAATGGAGAGGACACTTATGGCATACGTTCTACGCTTTGTTCAGCATTTTCGTCCCGCCGATCGCGGCCCTTTCATGGAACTTGAAGCGAAATTTGCCGAGCTGGAGCAGCGCCGGGTTGATTTTCCGAAAGGCCGGCGCCTTCAGCCGTACGCGGGTCGCGAGCCAACCGGTACCTTGATATGGGAATCGGAATTTTCGACTCTCACCCAGGCGCAAGAGGCGCTCGCTCGAATTGAGGGCGATTCGGAACATGAGAAGCTTTTCCGGCAACAGGCGCCTTACATGACGGATGCATACACGGAGATTTACGAAGTGCTGGATTTTTGATCCATTGCTCGACAAGGACTGGCTGCGGGTACAAATAAATGAGCCACGTGAATCCAAGAGATCTTTATCGGTGGTGCAAGGTGCTGGCCGAAGAACTGCCCAAACACCCTGGCTTGCGAGTTCGATTTCGCCTGGTGAAAGACTCGGAGGAGATGGGGTCGCTCATGGCGAGCGAGTTGGTTACGGTCATCGAGGAGAACAACGCACGGGGAAAGCCGACTCGAGCCATCATCCCCTGCGGTCCGAAATGTTGGTACGAACCGTTCACCGGCCTGGTGAACTCGCGGAACGTGTCACTGCGAAATTTGACTGTGTTTCACATGGACGAATGCCTGGATTGGCAGGGCCGCCCATTGCCCCGGAATCACCCATACAATTTCCGCACGTTCATGGAACAGTACTTTTATGGCGGCATCAAACCCGAGTTGGCGGTTCCGGAGGAGCAAAGGTATTGGCTGCTTCCAAGCACAATGGACCGAGTGCGCACCGCTCTCGATACTGCCCCGGTGGATATTACGCTCGGCGGATGGGGACAGGATGGCCACGTCGCATACAATCAGGCCCGCCGTCATCCGTTCAGTCCGATAACTCTGGAGGACGTAGCCGACTCGACCATCCGCGTCCAGGATAACAACCTGGACACGATTCTGGCGCTCGGCCAGCGGACATTCGGAGCCGCGTATCAGTTCGTCCCGCCAATGTCGGTGACCCTCGGAGTCCGGGAATGCCTGTCCGCCAAACGCGTGCGCGTCTACAGCGACACCGGGGCTTGGAAGCAGACGGCCTTGCGTGTTGCCCTGTTTTCCGAGCCGACGCCCGACTACCCGATGACGCTTCTGCAGCGCCACCCCGACGCCATAGTCACAGCCACGCTGGAAACCGCCCGCCATCCGATCGCAGAAAACCCTGACTGGGAACTGTTTTAGTGGCCCGGAGGCAAGAAATGCCACAGCGACGTCTTCGCTTCCATTCAGACTCGCCGTACGGCCGGCTGATTGGGGTTGGAGGAATCGGCACCGGCATCTTCTTCGCACTCGAGGGCGATCATACTCTCGGCCGTAACGAAAGCCGTCCGGCCCGATTGCTGGACATCCGCGATTACTGCAAACTTCACATCATTTCGCACTACATGGCGGTGCTGTTAGGCGCCGATCCATCCGGCTTACCCTTTCATGTCGTTCCCATCGGGAAGGTGGGTGATGATGAACGCGGACACCGCATGTTGAAGGAAATGTCGGCCGTGGGCATGGATATCGGGCGCGTAGAGATGGTCAAGGATCGTCCGACGCTTTTCAGCGTCTGCTTCCAGTACCCGAACGGAGAGGGAGGGAATCTGACGACAACCCAGTCGGCAGCCTCCGAGTTGACCGCGGAGGACGTTGCCCATGCCTCGTCGCTGTTCGCGGCAGATGCCGTTCGGAGCATGGCTTTGGCAGCGCCAGAAGTTTCACTCGATGCGCGCCACCGTCTGCTCGAGCTTGCGACGGCCAGCCAGGCATTTCGCGCCGCGGCTCTAACGTCCTCCGAGATGGTGACGGCGCTCCGGCAGGGCTTCTTTTCGCTCGTCGATCTGGTTTCGATCAACGAGGACGAAGCAGGAGCCCTGACGGGACGCGTGTTCGATCCGGCCGATCCGTTCCTTTTCTTGGATGCATGTAGCAACGTCTTGATCGGCTGCCAACCCTCGATGCGGATCGTAATCAGCGCGGGAAAGCATGGCGCTTTTGCATTTTCCGGTGGTGTTTGGGACTACTGCCCGGCGGCGCCGGCCACCGTCGTTGGCACTGCGGGCGCCGGAGATGCGCTGCTGGGTGCGATTTTGTCCGCCCTCGCAGTCGGAATGCCGTTGATCTGTCCAGGCTCCCCGCGCAAGTCCATCACCGAACGCCCACTGGGAAGTGCGCTCGACTTTGCCGTCCTGCTAGCTAGCTTTACGATCACATCTCCGCATACCATTCACCCGAACGCAAATCTGGAAACGCTTCTCCAGTTTGCCGGTGAGCTTGGCGTTACGTTCTCCGACGCAGTCCGCCGTCACTTGTGATTGTTCCTGACCACCGGCGGGGAGACAACGACAGCTTCTCTCGTGAGCGCTAACAATCGTGTCTCAAGGCGAAGCCTTCGGGATAGCCAATGCAACTCCGGGCGACGCAAGCTCTCGTCCTGCGGGCGTCCGCATTTCGCGGAACAGATGGAACGTCGAGCGCATGACCAGTTGCGGCGCAAGGAAGTGGGCTTTGGGAAGCTGGGCTCCGTGGAGAATGTGGTCTACCGCCAGGCGCACAGCCAATTCACCCTGAACGTATGGTCGGCTGTAGACAGAAGCAGAGATGGTCCCCTTTTCAAAATACGGCCGCATTTCGCCGAACAAATCCGAAGTCACTAGCTTCAGCCGGCCCGCCAATCCCGCGGCTCCGATGGCACGACAGACGGGAAGGCAGTTGGCCGTGCTCACGTAAACGCCAGCCAAGGTCTTATGCCGCTCCAGCAGGGCAAAGCACTTCTGAAAGGCTTCATCTTCGTCGTCGTGCGCCTCGATCACCTCAGCCACCGCACCACTGTTGCAGAAGCGCGGATAGGCCTCGCGGAAGCTTTCGGTCTTTCTGCGATGATCCTCTATGTGCAGCATGCCGGTGATGATGGCGACGTGTGCGCCCGCTGGAACCATGCCGCCTAATAATTCCGCGGCGACGCGTCCGCTGACTTCCGCATCTACACAGACCGCCGCGGAGCGCCGGCTGGCAGGTGCGTCCGTGTCCACGCAAATGACGCGAATCCCGCTCCTCTCAGCCTCATCGATCACCGGAGTCAGCTCTTGGGGGTTGCCCGGCGTGAGAATCAGCGCGCCCGGCTGCGTGCGTATCAGTTCCTCGATCTTCTCTGCTTCAGCCTCACCAAGGCGCTCCGTCCTCCGCCAGATGGCTTCGACACCCGATAATTCAGCACGCTGAGCTTCCGCCGCTATACCCTGGCAAAGCTGATCGAAATAGTAATGGAGTTCGCGCGGGATGCAGATGCCGATGCGGACCGGGGTGCGGCGAACCGAAAGCGCTCGTGCCGCCATGTTAGGACGGTAACCTACACTTTTGGCGATCTCCAGAATTCTTTGGCGTGTGCTTTCACGGATTCCCTTGCGTCCATGGAGCGCACGATCGACTGTCCCTATGGTCACATTCGCCAATCTGGCAATCTCCGGGATGCCGATCCTCTTCATATGCCCAGGTGAAAGTCGATTATAGCCAAAGCAGAATGGATCGTTACCGGCACCCGGCACACCCAGGTCAAGAGACAAGAGGGCCTTGACGAACCAACCTGCGCATGCTAGCATCCGCGAAGATCGTGAACGTTAACGAGACCGCCGAATCGGGAGACGTTCAGAACTGAAAGGACGGAGCCAGCAATGACCCGGACAGCTGACGCCCACGCACAAGGTTCGCAAATTTCCAGCCGGCGCAGTTTTCTTGCGACGTTAGCCGGAGCGGCGGTTTCAGCATACGCGGACACGCGGTCCGATAAACCGCTCCGCGGCATCTTCGTGATCGTCGCTACGCCGTACACTGAGTCCAAGGCTGTCGATTACGAAGACCTGGCGCGCGAGGTCGAGTGGCAGAACCGTTGCGGAGCACACGGCATCGTGTGGCCGCAAATGGCGAGTGAATACAACCGGCTCTCGATGGAGGAGCGGTTGCGCGGCTTTGAGGTTATCGCCGATGCGGCGAAGGGCAAACGAGCAGCGGTAGTGTTCGGCGTGCAAGGCCCAGACACCAATGCTGCGTTGAACTACCTGCAGCACGCCGAAAAATTGTCGCCCGACGCACTGATCGCCATTCCGCCCGAGAAAGCCAGCTCCCTTGAAGACTATCGCGAGTATTACGGCGCGCTGGCGAGCGCCACAGCGCGGCCTATCTTCATCCAGGATACTGGCCCCCATCATCCGCTGCCCATGCCGGTGTCATTCATCGTTGATTTGTCCAGCTCACATCCCAACCTCGGTTACGTGAAGGAGGAGCTGAGCCCGGTCCTCGACCGGATGCGGGAGTTGCAGGCCAAGCGGCCGGCGATGAAACGAGTGTTCAGCGGCGACGGAGGGAGGGGCATGCTGGCGGAGATGAGCCAGGGCTCGGACGGCACGATGCCAGGCGCCGGGTACACCGATGTGTATGTTCAGATCTGGGATGCCTGGCAAGCCGGCGATCGCAAGAAGGCTCGAGAGATATTCACGCACTTGCTCCCGCTGATCAACCTGGAGGAACTGGTGGAACAGGGATACCAACACATGCTGTACCGCCGCGGAGTCTTCAAGACATCGGTCTCGCGTATCCCGCGGGTCAGCCTGTCCTCGGAAGTGAAAGCGGAGATTGATGCCGCCTTCGAGGGTTTGAAACCTTACTTGCGCGTCTGAGTCAGGGGACAGAATACAGAGAAGCAGGACAGGGAGCCCGAAACATTCCAACGAGGATGACTCATGGAAGGACTTACTTTGGCTAATCGGCGTGCGTTCATGAAGTGGATGGGCGCGCTTCCGCTACTTGGTTACATTTCAACGCAAGGCCTTTTCGAGAAGGCCCTCGGCTCAGTGAAGCGAAACCGCTCCAGCAACATCTATACGCGCATCGGTGTCAAACCGGTGATCAATGCACGTGGACCCTGGACATACATCAGCGGCACTCTTGAGCTGCCCGAAGTAAAGGCGGCCAAGCAGCAAGCCGCCGAGTACTTCGTCAACATTTGGGAGCTGCATCGGGCTGTGGGTCAGCGGCTCGCCGAGCTTTCCGGAGCTGAAGCCGGGCTGGTTACCTCGGGAGCGGCGGGGGCCATGGCCGTGGCGACCGCAGCCTGCATCGCCGGCACCGACCCAGTCAAGATCTGGCAACTTCCCGACTCGGCTAGTATGAAGAACGAAGTGGTGATGCTGGGCGGGCGAAGCCTGTTCGACAGTGCGATTCGCGGTGCCGGTGGCAAGCTCGTGCTCGCAAACACATATGACGAGTTGCAGGCAGCCATTACCGAGAAGACGGTCATGGTTTACACCATGGCCCACGGGGAGCGGCTGGAAAAGGCGTTGTCCATTACTAAGAAGGCGGGAGTGCCAATGTTAGTGGACTGGGCTGACCGTCTTCCCCCCATGGAGAATTTTTCGCTGCCGGCCAAAATGGGAGTCGAGTTGTACACCTTTAGCGGCGGCAAGGGGTTGTGCGGGCCTCAGTGCACAGGTCTTCTCTTAGGTCGCAAAGACCTCATTGAAGCGGCGCTCGCCAACTCCTCCCCTTGGGAGGGAGCGGTGTGTCGGCCGATGAAGGTGGGCAAGGAAGAAATCATGGGCTTGCTGGCTGCGGTGGAAGCCTGGAAGAAGATGGACCTGGAGGGGTTGGACCGCGAGTGGGGGAAGCGGATAAATCGCATCGCGCAGCTAGTCGAAACCGTACCCGGCGTCACAACCGATACTGAGACCGCTTATGCCGGACCCTCGTTAATCGTGAAATGGGATGAAGCGGCGTTTAAGCTCACAGTCGCGGAGTGCGCCAAGCAGTTGCTCGATGGCGAGCCGCGAATCGAAGTCGCCACAAGATATAATCCCAGCGCGGTTCCAGGGGCGCAGGAGGGAGATCCCAAGCGGCCGCACGACAAAAAACCGGATCACATCCAGATCGTCTCCACCACTCTGCAGCCCGGCGAGGAGTTGCTGGTCGCGCGGCGTTTGCGGGCAGTCCTGAATGCGGCTCGGAAAGCCGCCTAGACAATTACGCGGCAGCGCATTTTGGACCGGTCCGCTGTGTCATCATGTTCCACGTCAAGGAGTGTCGATCGATGACCGGCGTCCGGCTTTTCCTCACTCTCTGTCTTTTTGCGTTTGACGCCCTTGCAGCTACACGCCCGGATGCGTCGCGCTCCCTGGAAATCCTGCTCCGCGAGAGTTGGTCCATTCAGTCCTCTTCCGGCCTTTCTGATGCGGGCGGAATCATTTCGACTCCCGGATACAAAACGCGCGATTGGTATCCCGCCACGCTTCCCTCCACCGTCCTCAGCGCGCTTGTGCGAGACGGTGTCTATCTCGATCCATATGTCGGAATGAATCTGCGATCGATTCCTGGCAGTGCCTACCCGCCGTTTACCGACTTTGCGAACACTCCGATGCCGCCCGACAGCCCGTTCCGGAGCTCGTGGTGGTACCGTTGTGAGTTCAAACTGCCGGCTGAGTACAACGGCAAGACGCTATGGCTGGATTTCGACGGTATCAACTTCCGCGCCAACGTGTGGATGAATGGCCGGCAGATCGCATCGTCGGACCGGATGGCGGGAACCTGGCGGCTGTTTGAATTTGACGTGACGGCAGTGGCGCGGCCAGGCGACACCAACGTGCTGGCGATTGAGGTGTTTCCGCCTCAGCCGCACGACCTGGCCATCACTCTGGTCGACTGGGCTCCCATGCCGCCAGACAAGGAGATGGGCATCTGGCGCGATGTTCGCATCACCGCCACGGGGCCGGTGGCGTTGCGGTACCCCGCTGTCTTCACCCGGCTCAACCTCCCTTCCGCTGGCGGCGCGGAGCTCACTGTGCGGGCAGAGCTGAAAAACGCCGCCAATCATCCCGTCGACGGCGTACTGAAGGGTAAGGTCGAAAACATCGAATTCTCGCAACCGGTGCGACTGGATGCGCACGAAACGCGGGTGGTGCATTTCACACCGGAGAAATTCGCGCAATTGAAAATCGCAAATCCCCGTTTGTGGTGGCCCGCCGCCGTGGGTCTGCAGAATCTGTACCCACTGGCACTACGGTTCGAAGTGGATGGTGAAATTGCCGACTCCACTCGTACACTTTTCGGCATTCGCCAGGTGACTTCGGAGGTGGATGACAAAGGGCACCGCGTGTTTAAGATCAACGGAAAGAATATCCTGATCCGTGGGGCAGGTTACAGTTTTGATATGCTGCTGCGCTCCACTCCGCAGCGGCAGGAGGCGGAACTGCGATATGTTCGCGATCTGCACCTGAACGCGATCCGGCTGGAAGGCAAGCTGGAGGACGAGCATTTTCTCGAGCTTTGCGATGAGCTTGGCATCCTCGTAATGCCCGGCTGGTGTTGCTGTGACCAATGGGAAAAGTGGGACGAGTGGGACGCGGAGAATGAGGCGGTCGCGGCCGCATCCCTGCGGGATCAGGTCCGCCGCCTCGAGCGTCATCCCTCCATCTTCACCTGGTTGAACGGCAGCGATTTTCCGCCGCCTCCCAAGATCGAAAAGATGTATCTGCACATCTTCCAGGAGTCCGATTGGCCCAATCCCACGGTGTCTTCGGCGGCGAACAAGGCGACGACGGCCGGCCCGAGCGGCGTGAAGATGACCGGCCCGTACGAGTATGTGGCTCCATCATTTTGGTACCTGGACACTCACCTGGGTGGAGCGCACGGCTTCAACACCGAGACGAGCCCCGGACCCGCCATACCACCGATCGAGAGCCTGCACCTCATGCTGCCGGAAGATCACCTCTGGCCGGTCGATTCGGTTTGGGAATACCACGCAGGCGGCATGTCCGGCACGCTCAGCATTTTCACCGAAGCACTCAACAATCGCTATGGCTTGGCGAACTCGGTTGAGGATTATGCTCGTAAAGCCCAGTTACAGGCCTACGAAGGTCATCGCGCCATGATGGAAGCCTATGGCCGCAATAAGTACACGTCCACCGGAATCATCCAATGGATGCTGAACAATGCGTGGCCTAGTATGATCTGGCACTTGTATGACTGGTATCTGCGGCCCAGCGGCTCGTACTTCGGTGTGAAGATCGCCTGTGAACCGCTGCACGTCCAGTACTCCTACGATGACCGGTCAATCGTGGTGGTGAACTCGTACTACCAGTCTTTTCCGCGTCTGAAGGTGACGGCGAAGATCTACAACCTGGACATGAGCGAAAAATACGCGAAGGAAATTGCGCTTGATGTCGGTCCGGACAGCAGCACCAGCCCGTTCACACTGCCGGATGTTGCGGGTCTCAGCTCCACCTATTTCGTTGACCTGAAGCTGGAGTCCTCCGGCAAGCTGGCTAGCCGCAATTTCTACTGGCTCTCGACGAAACCGGAAACCATTGACTGGGACAGATCCAATCGAGACCCTTCCGGCGAGTACCAAATCTCTACTTGGACGCCCACTAAGACGTTCGCCGACTACACCGCGCTGAACAGTCTGCCAAAGGTTGATTTAGAAGTGACCGCCCAATCTCGGCAGAACGGGCCACAAAGTTCCACGACTGTTACGCTACGCAATTCCACCCAGACGCTGGCATTTGCGGTTCACTTGAAGGTGAACAGGGCGCCTATGGCGTATGTGAGCCGCGAGGCTCCAAAGGACTACGAAGTGCTGCCGGTTCTGTGGCAGGACAATTATTTCGCCCTACTTCCTGGGGAAACCCGGCAGGTTACCGCCACCTACAATACTAAGGATCTGGGCCAATCCGGGGCGTATGTCGAGGTCGAAGGCTGGAATGTGAAGCGGAGAGTGGTCCAGCCGTGAGTTCCGCCTGACGTTATCGCATTGCAGCCAGGGCGACTCGAGCGCCGACCAGGTCGGGGCTAATTTCAACGGCCTGGTTCAGTTCGGTCTTGGCCTGCGCTTGATCATCTAGACCCAGGTATCCCAGACCGATGAGGTAGTGGGCATCGGCCAGGCGGGGCCGAGCCGCCGGCGACTCGTGGAGAGCGGCCTGTCCAGATGCGACAAGACCGGTAAACAACGTCCTAGCCTCGTCGGCCTCACCCAATTTTTGAAGAGCCAGCGCCCGATAATAAAGCTGAGCATCGTTGCCGCTCATCAACTGTCTGCGCCGGCCCTTTCCAGCCTGAGTCGAGCCTGCAGCTCTCTGCCAGGCCTCGACAGCCTTCTGGTGGTCTCCCAAGCCCTCATGAGCGACACCTGTCCAATAAGCCACCTCCGCATCGCGCATGCCGGCGCCCTCTCCAGCGTCTCCTAGCGGCAGGTTCGAGGGAATGGTTATTGCGCCTTGAAGATCGCCAAGTGCATCCCGGTACCGGTTGGCTTCAATGTCCCGTCGAGCCAGGAAGATGTGCGCGTCGGTCCATTGCTCGGTAACATTGAGGTTCGCACCCTCCGCAACAGCGAATTGCCGGCCAGTCATCATCCGGATGGCTTCGTTGTAGGCGCCGGTGGCGATCTTGAGCGCGATAAACCGGTTTTGTGCATCATCGCGCTGCGCGACCACGGTTGCGTTTCTATCGAAGAAGGGAAGTCGCCGTTCCAGAGGAACGCCGGCCTGCTCGTAGAGTTCAGCGAGTTCCGTAAAGTGCAGCGGATATTTGCGCTCAGCAGCCGTGGCCTTCTCCATTTCGGCAATGGCCCGATTCAGGTCGCCCTGCGGCTTCTGGTGCGCATAGGCCGTCGCCAGGTTCCGATGCACGATGGCGAACGACGGGTCTATAGCTGCGGAAGCCTCCCACATTTTCGTGGCCTCTTCCGGCTGCCAGTCGTACAGGAGATTGCCGAGATAATACGGCGCGCGGGCATCGCGCGGATTGGCTTTCATGGCCTCGCGAAGGACATCGATGGCCTCGTTCTGGAACGGAAAGACATAGTCCGGCGGCATGGCCATGGCCCGCTCGTCGTACTCGCACTCCTTCTGACCCTGTCCCAGTTTTCCGGCGAAATAGCCAAGGTAGTAATAAGCCAGAGGATGGATCTTGGATTTATCCGGCGCCGCGGCGGTCAGGTGCAGGAGCACATCAGTTCCGTCCTGCCACAGACCGGCGTTCAGATATTCCGCGGCCGTCTCCTGGGCTGTTGCCGGATGACTGTTCATCGTGGATGCGAGCGTCCGCGCCGCCCCCGGGCTCTTCGAAGCCAGCCAGTTTTCCGCCATGGAGCGAGCGTCGAGCGGATCAGCTTTATGCGACGCGGCCAGCACCTGTAGCGCCTCCTCGGAACGCCCCAGGTGACGCAGCACCGCAGCCTTCAGGTTCTGCGCGCGGATATTGAGCGCGTTGGAATCGATCGAGCGGTTAACCAGATCCAGGGCCGCGGCCATGTCACCACGAGAGGCTGCAATCTCAGCCAGCGAATAGTAACCGGCGGCTTTCCATGCCTGGCTCCAAGTAGCTTTGTACAGGTAGGCGTAAGCCTCGTCCGATTTTCCTTCGGCTTTCAGAGTGGCGCCGAGATAGTAAATCGCCTCGCCATCCTTGGGACTTGTATAACGGTCCGTGAGCCGGTCCAACGCGGCGCGCAAATGTCTCTCCGCCTCCGCGTATCTGGCCTTCTTGAAATACGTGACGCCCAGGGCGGTGTTCACACGCGCGTCGCCAGGGTCCCGCCGGAGCGCTTCGTCCCAGTAGGGGATCGGATCGATTACCGGATCGTGAAACTGCTGCGCACGCAGTCCGATCAGGTAGAGTTCCTCATTCGACTTGATGTCCGCAGGCGGCGCGGGTGCCGTCACGGGCTTGGGCATCGGTGCCGGCGCGAGGCGAATCGGGTGATAGGAAACCAGTTCGCGGCCCTGGGCCGAAATCGAAGCCACGAGATCGTGCTCATCGATACCAGCCGGCACAGCGACCGTTCTTACGTAGGGCTTGGCGGGGTTGATCGCCACCGTCTCCTGGAGGAGCATTTTGTCCCCAGCCGCAAGCCTCACCTGCGCGGCCGCGTGCGCCGAGGTTGTGTAAAAGCCGATCTTCGCCGAGCCATTGGCGACCTCCAGATTCACCGCGGCGTCCAGGTTGGCTCTCTTCACTCCGCCGATATCGCGAAACGGGTACCAATTCATCGAGAAAGAACGAGTCTCGTAGGGTTGGAGCCAGCTATAGTCGGGCTGGTTATCCGAGTAGGCCCCGACCATCAGCTCAATGTAAGGCCCGTCGTCATCCGTGAGGATCTTGTCCCACGTGCGGCCAAACGGTCCATTGCCCCAGGTCCAGAACTTCTTGCCGGGGACAATGTTGTGGTCCGCGATGCTCATTGTCCCGGCCTGCTTCCCGTGGTCGTATCCGGCAAAGAAGTCATCCTGGTAATTCCAGGCGAACACCGAATTGGCCGAAATGTGGTTCTTGTACCAACTGATGTCGACTCCTTTGGTGAAATCTGCGCCGGCGTATCTGGTAGTGGAGAACGGCCAAGCCGTAAACTCCCGCTTGGCGTGGAAGACGCCGTATTGCGTGCTGGGAGGAAAGATGACCTGGTAATTCTCGTTGGCATGGACCGCCAGGTTCGCAAAGCACAGCATGCTGTTCGCCACAGGCCTGCGATTCAGGATTCGCACCGAGGCCTCCAGATACGCCTTGCCGGGCCGCAGCGTGTAGCCTACTGCCCACCGCATGCGCTGGCGCACTTCCAACTCACCTACCCAAATGGTTTTGCTGCCGTCCGCGTTCTCCTCCACCTTGTATTGCACAGGAATGAAAGTAGTGGCCCGGTGGTGATGCGGGATGTTCCACTCCACGCCGCCCGAAATCCACGCACCGAGCAGGCCGATCAGCGCGGGCTTGATCACGTGCTGCCGGTAAATGAAGTTGTAGCTGTTGGTCTTGTCTACGCCTTCGAAGATCCGCCCGCCGATCTCGGGCAGCACGCCGATCCGGAGATACTCGTTCTCGAGGTAGACCGCCGTGTAGGTCTTGTCGACCTTCTTGCCAGTGAGCGTGTCGTACAAGGGGTACGGATAGACCGGCCCTTGTGCTCCTTGGGATTCCCGGCCGAAGAAAAACAGAGGGTTCGGCTCGGGCGGGCCCGCCAAATACGTCGGAATCGTAATTTGGTCTTCCCAAACCCTGACGGTCGAATCGCCGGTAGCGGCCAGCGCCGCCACGCAAGCAGGCAGCAACAACAGAAGTCTTCCAGGGAGCATGGAGTTTCCTCCAGATGGGATCTGAACCGGGAGTCAGATTCAGACTGGCGGCTCTTATTTAGTATATATCAACAACCGCTAGGCGGCGCCTCAGTATTTCTTTCCCGCTTTCTTCGGTTTGCCGGCCTGCGCCTGGCCGCCCAACTCCACGGGCGCTTGCTTGAGCGCGTCCTCCAAGGCGGCCTTCCACAAGGCATTACCCGGTTCCTGCCGGATAGCCTCCCGCAATTCCGCCAGGCCCTGCTGCCATTGTCCTAGCCGCAGCAGCGCGACTGCATAATTTACCCGGATACCCGTGTGATCGGGCAGCAGCCCCACCGCGGCCCGGTACTTTTCCAGCGCCGCAGGCAGATTGCCCGCCTTTTCGAGATCGGCGCCCTGGTTGTTGAGCTGGATGCCGGCCAACAGGTTCTGGTCAGCCTTGTCCTTTTCCCGCAACATCTGCGCCAGTTTCTTCTTGATGGCGTCCGCCTGCTCCTCCTGGCCGTCTTCGCGAAAGGCGCGCTGAAGGCTGTAAAGCGTGCTCTGGTTTGTCGGATCGAGGCGCGCAGCCTCCTGCAAGTGCGCCACTGCCTGATGCGCCTTGCCCTGATTGAGGTATTCCGCGCCGAGCCGTGTCTGCGCCACGGCATCGTCCGGAGCCAGCGACACGGCCTTTTCGAGAGCGGCCAGCGCACCCGCATCATCCAATAGAGTCTTCCGCGCATCGCCGAGGTCCGACCAGGCTTCGGCAAAGTCCGGCCGCAGTGCCACAGCCTCCTTCAACTGCACCGCCGCTTTCAGCACGTCATTCCGCTCGGTGTACACCTTGGCCCTCAGATAGTGCGCATACGCCGCGTCTGCCGTGTGCCCAAAGAGTTCGATGGCGCGATCAAGTTGCCCGGCGGCACTGCCAGATTCGCCGGCTTCGAGGAGTACCAGCGCGAGATTGACGTGCGCCGGTGCGAAGTTGGGATCCAGCGACACCGCTTTCTCGAACGGGGCGCGCGCCGCTTTCGGGTCACCGAACGCAATCAGCGCCTCTCCCAGGGCGTTCTGCGCTTCGGCGGAGCGTGGCCGCAGCCGGACGGCCTCGGTCAGTTGCGCAATCGTTTCCGCGCGATTACCCTCCTCCTGGAGAAGGCTCCCCAGGAGCAGGCGGGCGTCCGCATCGCGCGGATTGTCTTTGATGATCTGGTGCAGCAGTTGGATCGCCTGGGGCCGCTGGCCTTTCATCGCCAGGTCCCAGGCCTCTTCGATGGGCTTTCGCTGAGCCAGCAGAAGGCCCGCGCAGACCAGCGCCGCTAGTGTCGTGAGCCAGAAGTTCGAATACAAATGTTCCCGACTCCCTAACGGTCGCGGTTCGGTCGAAGCCGTTGGTAGCACAGAACCGCGCGCGTCAGCAAGCGGAAGGCGAATTGTCGACAAACTTTTGGGACACGACACTAGAACACGCGTCACCGTCAGCCTCGGCTCATCGGGAACTTCTCCGCCCGCGTGATTCCGGAACCCTCCGTGACATAAATCAGTTGGTCCGCCGCCACGCCAGTCAATTTCTCGACCTGGCCCATCGGCCAGCGGATTTCCATGTCCACCTTGGTGACCGCTCCCAGCCCGAAGTGCAGCCGGCTATCGCTGCACGACAAGTAGGACGACTGGCTCAGAACCTCTTGCGCCTGCACCTTATCGCCGTAGTGCACCGTCACACGTGCGCCGATCGCGCTGCGGTTCGATTTGACGCCGTGAAGCTTCACCTTGATCCAGTGATGATCGCCCGTGACGTCGTTCCGCAACAGCGACGGCGGTTCGTTGTGATTGATGATCAGGATGTCCACGTCGCCGTCATTATCGAAATCTCCTATAGCGCAGCCGCGGCTGGAATGCCGGGCTTCGACCCCCGGACCACCCTGGCCCAGCAACTCCTCGAATTGTCCGTTGCCCAGATTCCGAAAGATGACGCGCGGCGTCAGATAGTTGTTGCGCACTTCCGGGTAGATGCCGCCCGTGACCCAGAAAATATCCGGGATGCCATTGTTATCCAGATCGGCGGACACGATGCCCCAGCAAACATAGCGCGTCTCCACGCCCAGTCCGGCGCGGATCGTCATGTCGCGGAAGCTCCCCTTTCCGTTGTTCACGTACAACGCGGGCGTATCGTTGACAAAGTGGGTCTTGACGATATCCAGGTTGCCGTCCAGCCGGAAATCGCCGATGCTGACTCCCATGCCGGCTTGCTCCATCCCGTCTTCGCTCAGTGCCACGCCTTTTTCGAGGCCCTCCTCGGTGAACGTCCCGTCACGGTTATTGCGGAAAAGCAGGCTGGGCGTGGAATCGCATGCAGCGTAGATATCCGGCCAGCCATCGTTGTCAAAATCCGCCGTGACGACTGTCAGGCCGTAACCAGGGCTTACCTTGCTGATACCGGTCGCGTCCGTGACATCTGTGAAGGTGCCATCGCCGTTGTTGTGATAGAGGCTGTGATGGCCGTACAGCAGGCCGCGCGGACCGCAGAAGACACCCTCGAAATTGCAACTGTTCGACTTCCCGGCTCGCGGGACAGTCTCCATGTCGAAGGTCACATAGTTCGATACGAACAGATCCAGCCTGCCGTCGCGGTCATAATCCAGAAACGCGCACCCGGAGCCGAAACGCGGCTGCGCGTTCCACAATCCGGCTTCCTTGGTGACGTCCGTGAAGGTGCCGTTCCCGTTGTTCCGGTAAAGCGTGTTCTGCGGCCAGCCCGTGATGAACAGGTCGTCGAAACCGTCGTTGTTGTAATCGCCCACGGTCACGCCGTATTCATAACCGGTGCGGAACAGGCCGGCCTTTTCGGTGACGTCGGTGAAGGTGCCGTCGCGGTTGTTTCTGTAAAGTCGCTTCGAAGCTGTCGCCGGAGGATCGCCGAATCGCGATCCGGTCAGCACAAGAATGTCCAGCCAGCCGTCGTGGTCGTAATCGAAAAACGCCGCCCCGCAGCTCATGGCTTCGATCACGTAATCGGCGCGAAGCGGATGGCCGCACACCACGGTTTCTTTTAGCCCGGCCTTCTCGGCTACGTCCGTAAAGCGGGCATTGAAAGGAAGCCCCGACGGCTTCGCGCGAGGAGCCGCCGTCACTCCGCGCGAAGCCATGCCTTGGCCGGGAGTGGTCTGGCCCAAAGAACGGGCGACCGGGAAGGCGAGAACGCCGAGTAGACTGCGCCGGGTCAAACGGTCCATGATCCTATTCGCCAGTATAAAAGGGCGTAACAAAAAAAGGCGGCGGGTTTGACCCCGCCGCCACGAAATTCAAATGAACTGCCGGTCAGTTACCAGATAATCTTGAAACCTAGCTCCACCTGGCGGCCGCTGACATAAGCGGCGGTTCCGCCCTGCGAACCGAACGTGCCGCCCGGCGAACCCTGATACAACGCCTTGCCGAAGTTGGAGTCGTAGACGTTCGTATCGGGGTCGCCACGGTTAAGATTGTTCAGCGTGTTGTAAGCCGTCATTTTCATCTCGGCGCGGAATTTCTCAGTGATGTGAAATTCCTTCACCAGGCTCGTGTCCAGATCCCAGAAATGCGGGCCCGTCAGGCAATCGTACTGCATCGGGTTGGTCCGCAGCACATAGGTGTTTG
>Ga0335070_10003164_pt1 | contig 19145 bp, 12 predicted proteins | sample Lox_Sample_13_FD_206722 | JGI IMG/M metagenome (GOLD analysis project Ga0335070, IMG submission 206722) | Soil microbial communities from Loxahatchee National Wildlife Refuge, Florida, United States - Lox_Sample_1.3 | ecosystem: Environmental > Terrestrial > Soil > Wetlands | place: USA... | reverse complement strand
TGCCGGGTTGCTCTTGGCGCTGCTCGGGCAAACCGCTAATGCCAGCCCGAGGAATCATCATGACAAGGGAGCAGAAAAGACCAAAAACTTACCACGGCATTCTCTGCTGTGGCGCGACCCCGGAGACGTCGCGTCATTGGACATGATCGACGGGATCGGAGGTAGTGACAATGCACCGGATCCCCACGGCACCTTCGCCTTCGTCAAAGAAGATATGGATGGCACCAACCCCAAGTTCGACGTCAAGGATAGTAGAGGTTTCCGCTGGACGGTTAAGTTAGGCGAGGAAGCACAAGCGGAAGTAGCCGCGACAAGACTGATCTGGGCAGCGGGCTACTTTGTCGACGAAGATTACTACCTGCCCCAAATAAAGGTTCGAGGACTCCCCAGGCTTCATCGCGGACGCGAGTTCGTGTCGGATGGTGGGATCGTCCACCACGTGCGCCTCGAGCGAAAAAGCCATAAGTATAAGAGCGTCGGAAACTGGAGCTGGTTCGACAATCCATTTTCAGGAACGCGCGAATTTAACGGCCTCCGCGTGCTCATGGCATTGGTCAATAATTGGGACCTGAAGACGTCCAACAATTCCATCTACCTGGTGGACGGTGTTCAGCAATACCTGGTCAGCGACATGGGCGCGACCTTTGGAAAAACAGGAAATAGCGCGACTCGCTCCAAGAGCGACGTCAAAGGCTACGAAAAATCAAAATTTATTGAGAAAGAAAGGACGATTGATGTCGATTTCACCATGCATAGCCGTCCTTTACTGATTACCTCTGTCGACATCCCGAATTACGAGATGCGCACACGCATTGAGACCGTCACTAAACACATTCCGCGGGCGGACGCTCGCTGGTTGGGGCAAATTCTGGGTCGACTCTCGACTGAACAGATCGAAGACTGCTTCCGTGCGGCAGGTTACTCGCCAGACGTCGTTAGAGGATATTCGGATGAAGTTCAAAAACGCATAAACGAACTGAAGTCGCTGTAAGTCTCAGGGAAGGAGACCGACACTGAACATGGAGCTGATCACTCAACCTGATGATGGACCTTCACCTTTGCTTGCCGCTCTCAAGCGCGCTAAGAAAAGTATCGAAGTGGCGATCTTTCGACTCGACAGAAGCGACATCGAAGAATCGCTCAAAGCCGCTGTGACTCGTGGCGTGAAAGTGACTGCGCTGATCGCCGGAATGAATCGCGGTGGCGAGAAGGGTCTTCGTCTTCTGGAGACGCGCCTTCTGAGTGCGGGTATTATCGTCGCCCGCACGGCTGATGATCTCCTTCGCTACCACGACAAGTTCATCATCATTGATCGGCGTGTTCTGTTTATCCTTTCCTTTAATTTCACGCATTTGGACATCGATCATAGCCGCGGGTTCGGAATCATCACTAAAAACACTCAATTGGTCGAAGAGGCTGCCAAGCTTTTCGAAGCGGACTGCGCCCGCAAAAAGTATTCCTGCCCGCTGGAGACGCTCGTCGTCAGCCCGGCTAACTCGCGGCGCACATTGCAGCGCTTCCTGGCAGGCGCAAGGAAGCAATTACTCATTTACGATCCGCAGATTGCCGACAAAGAAATGATCGGTACGCTCCAACAGCGTGTGAAGGCCGGTGTCGAAATAAGAATCATCGGAAAAATGGCGAGACTTGCTGGTGTCAAGGTTCACAAGCTGACCCGAATGCGGTTGCATACTCGAACTATCATTCGCGACGGTCGCCAAGCCTTCATTGGCAGCCAAAGCCTGCGGTCCGCGGAGTTGGACTCTCGGCGTGAGCTCGGCGTCATCATCCGTCAACCAAAAGTGGTTAACCGGCTGCTGTCCACATTTGAATCAGACTGGGAAGCCGCAAACGGAACGGGAGAACTTCATTCTTCGGACGACTCGGAAATTCCCGAGGTTTCCAAGGCCGCTGCAGACAGAGTGGTGTCCGTCGTAGCTCGTGAGCTGCGTCCGCTCGCCGGTAGTGTCAAACGGGCTGTTACGAAAGTCGTCGCGCAAACTGGCGACAATGTGCTGCGTGACAAGATTGTGAAGACCACAGTGAAGAAAGTGATTAAGAAGGCGGTCAAAAAAGCTGTGAAGGAGGCCGTTCAGAGTGCCAAGGTCGAGTCCGGCGCTCGCCTCTAACTCTGCATTTATTATGCACGTTCACAAATACATTTCTAGCTTCGCCATCGCGCTATTGGCTGTGCCCTTGGCCTGCACGCTCCCTTCGAGAATTGCCGCTCAGCAAGCGGCACAAGCAAAACCCAACCCTGATTCGTCGCCAGCCTTTAAGCCTTTCCTGGATCGCGTCCGTGCGTACAGCAATGTGCATAAAGCGGCGGCCAGCGGCCTTCCCGGGGGCAAGCCGACAGACTTGCCCGAAGTGATCACCGCCCGCCAGCTTGCTCTGGCTCGAAAAATTCGTGAAGCGCGGCCCGACGCAAAGCGCGGTGACATCTTTTCCGAAGATTCCGCAGAAGCTTTTCGAAATGTGATCGCTTCTCAGTTTGCTGGGCCCGAAGGGCAGAAGGCTCGTACCACGATCCGCCAGGGCAGCCCGCTGCCAGATTTGCACCTGAAGGTTAACGAAACCTATCCGGCCGGAACGCCGTTCACCACCGTTCCACCTGCGCTGCTTCTGAAGTTACCAAAACTGCCAGACTCTCTTTCCTATTGCATTGTTGGCCCGGATTTCGTGCTTCTCGACGTCGAGGCGAATCTTGTCGTTGACTTCATTCCGGATGTGATTCCGAAGAGCTTAGAGGCGCAATGAAGACCAGACCCCTATTCGTGATCCTACTCCTCGCTATCAGTCTTGTCGTGGCTCGTGCGGACCAATTCAGGTTTCCGTTGGTGTCAGGCTCGGCTCGCTTTGCCGTTATTGGCGATACGGGAACCGGCGAGGCTCCTCAATACGAACTAGCGCGAGAGATGGTGACGGCCCGCGGAATTTTTCCGTTCGACTTTGTCCTTATGCTTGGCGACAACATCTATGGTGCAAGCCGCCCAAAAGATTACGAGCAGAAATTCGAACTTCCCTATAAGCCCCTTCTCGATGCAGGCGTGAAGTTTTATGCCTCTTTAGGCAATCACGATAATCCCAATGAACGCATGTACAAGCTTTTCAACATGAACGGCGCCAATTATTACACCTTCAAAAAAGGGAATGCCCGGTTCTTCGCACTCGACAGCGATTACATGGATGCCAAACAACTCGCATGGCTGGAAAATGAGCTGAAGTCTGCAGGTGATCAGGACTGGAAGATCTGCTATTTCCATCATCCTCTCTATTCATCAGGAAGGATGCACGGTTCGGCTATCGAGCTTCGTTCGCTGCTCGAGCCTTTGTTTGTGAAGTATGGCGTAAATGTGGTTTTTGCCGGGCACGACCATGTATACGAGAGAGTGCGGCCGCAAAAGGGAATCTATTACTTCACGGAGGGCTCTTCCGGTCAACTGCGAGCCGGTGGTCTTAAACACACGGAACTCACGGAGAAGGGTTTCGATTCCGACCGTGCGTTCATGTTGGTGGAAATCGCCGGCGACCAACTGCACTTCGAAACGCTTTCCCGAGGCGGCCAGCAAGTCGACTCCGGGACACTGCCTAGATTGAGTGTCGCAACCAAATAAAACGGACTGGCTACGCGAGGTCGTGTGACTTTCTGGTCTAAGTTTGTCAGGCCGGCATATATTCCAATTCGCAGGCTTCGCGCGAGCACCGCAGCAGCAGCGCTCCTCGTTGCATGTTCCCGAGGCCAACGAACTCTCTCGGCACAACAAGCCGAGGTCCCAACGCTCGTTTCAGGAGCGGTATGTATTTAGTGCTTGCGATGCTGCCAAGGAACACCACTTCAGCATGCGTTCCAATCGCTTAACAGCGAGCCTCGATGAATGCAGCTCGCCCTCTTGGTCACTTTGACGAGGGAGCAACCCGCGCCTTCAAAAAGAGCGCCGTATGGTTTTGCGGAGTCGCCGTCGCCAGACGGTCCTCAATGCGCCTTGACCCACTCACGCGCCGGACGTAGCTTGCGCGGATGCTTCGCAATATTCATCCGATACGCGTCTTGTTTTTGCCGATTGCGACGGAAAGCCTCTAGACCGATGGAATCTTTTGCGCAAGCATCTGAAGCCTGCCGAGAAGAGATCGGGGCTCACTGGCGTCACTTGGCATCTTCTGAGGCATAGCCATGCGACGATGCTGGACGTTGTCGGTACTCCAATTGGAACGATGCAATCCCTATTGGGGCATTCGGCACCGGAAATCACGCGCGAGGTTTATTTGCACGCGATACCGGAAGAGCAGCGCCGCGCAGTAAACGGCGTCGAGAAACTCCTGTTTGGACCTAAATTGGACCCAACTTCGGTTTCTGGCGCTGAGGCTCGATAAGGCAGAGAATTGAAAATAAAGCAGTAAGTGGTCGGGGCGCCGAGATTTGAACTCGGGACCTCCTGCGCCCAAGGCAGGCGCGCTACCAGGCTGCGCTACGCCCCGACATGCAACGGAAACATTTTACGGCATAGCTTAGGTTTGGGCTAGCCGAATGGGCGCGAGAGAGGAAAACGCGAGGAATCTGTCGTGGATCAGGGATGGAGTTGACAGGGGAAGGGCAAAGGCCTATCCTCTGCCATAGCGAAAAAAAGGCGAAGATCATGAAGGCCTCCCTACTCCATCTTGTCTCCCCCGATTTTGGCCGCGGCCTTGACGGCTTCCGGCACCGCCTTCCGGCGGAACTGCAATCCACAGGGATTACCGAGTTAGATGCTCTTTTGCGCGGAGGATTCCCACGCGGATCGCTGATCGAAGTTTGTGGCGCTTCGTCATCAGGGCGGACTACCGTAAGTTTCTCATTACTGGCGAAGGCCACCGCGCGTCAGGAGACGTGCGCGTTTGTGGATGTTTCGGATTCGCTGGATCCCATGTCTCTGGCGGCGGCGGGAGTGGATCTGGAGCGGGTTTTGTGGATCCGTTGCGGCGAGCCTGTGGCAGGCGCCCCGCCGAAGAAGGCTGTTTCGTTGCCGAAGCGACCCACTGTTGCTGCGTCCACAGCGGTGCGGGAAAAAGTAAAATACAGGGCGGGAGGCTGGACGCATCCGCGCGATCAGATTCGCGGAATCGAGAATGCAATTCCATTGGTAATGGGGAAAACGGACGGGAGCAAGAAGTTTTCCTGGACAGTAGAAGCGACTATGCCCGTTGCTTCAAAAGAAGCAATGAAGTTGGCAGAGCCTGCGGATTGGGTACAACCGCGAAATAGAAATAGCTTTTTGCGGAGATCCGGCGGCAAAAGCAAACCGTGGAAAAAGCTGGAACAAGCGCTGCGAGTAACCGACCTTTTGCTGCACGCCGGCGGATGGGGCGTGGTGGTATTCGACCTGGGGAATATTTCATGGGTGGATGCTCGACGGATTGAACTAAGCACGTGGTTTCGCTTCCGGCGGGCGATTGAGAACACGCCAACGATCTTGCTGCTGCTGGGTGAAGATTCATGCGCGAAAAGTTGTTCCTCGGTGGTGCTGCGGTGCGAGCGCAAATCAGAAAGTTGGAGTTCAGCGAGTGTGCCCGGCCAACCGGCACAACTGCCCACGTTGCAAGGATTCGCCATGGAGGGACAGGTTCTGAGTTCTCGAATAGGACTGCCGCCAATGGCTTCCGCGCGGTGGATGATCCGAAGTTTATGGTCGAATAGTCTTTAGAACCGGTTTTCTACCTTTTTCCTCTTCCAAAAAACAGGGGTTTGGCACGTGGCTTTCGCATGCATCTTCGTCCCCGATTTTCCGGTACAGGCGGTGGTGCGGCTTGAAACCGAGTTGCGAGGCAAAGCGGTAGTGATTTTTCAAGGCGCTCCGCCGCTCACGCGGGTATTCAGCGCCAATGAAGCAGCGAGAGGATTAGGCGTCGAACTGGAGATGACGAAATTGCAGGCGGAAGCTTGCGGGGCGATTGAGTGGCGATGGCGTTCGGCTTCGCAAGAAGCAACGGCGCAGGCAGCGCTGCTCGATTGTGCGTGGACGATTTCGCCGCGGATTGAGCAGGGGCCGAAGCAGAGGGAAGAAACGTTGCCGGACACCGTGGTGCTGGATATTGCGGGCTGCGAAAAATTGTTCGGTTCGCACAAAAAAATTGCCGGCGATTTGAAGCGCGTAGCTGCAAACGTCGGATTTGATACGCAAGTGGCGATCGCGGGAAATCCGGAAGCGGCGATTTGCGCGGCGCGCGGTTTTCCGGGGATTGCGGTGATTGCCGAAGGGAGGGAAGCGGAGATCCTGGGCCAGCTTCCGCTGGCATCGCTCTCGCCGCCCGCCGAACTGCTGGAAACGCTGCGGCGGTGGGGCGTGCATACATGCGCAGAGTTCGCAGCGCTGCCGGAAATTGCAGTGATTGAGCGGATGGGGCAAGAAGGGCGGCAATGGCAGCGGTTGGCGCGCGGCACGGACATGCGGCCACTGCTTGCGGAGGAATTCCCTTCGGAATTTGAAGAATGCATGGAGCTGGATTTTCCTGTCGAGCTGCTGGAATCGCTCTTGTTCGTGCTGAATCGTTTGCTGCAGCAATTGTGTTTGCGGCTGAAGATGCATGTGCTGGCGACGAGCGAAGTCACAGTTACGCTGACCCTGCAACCCGGCGATTCGCGCGTCAAGGAGCCGTTGCAGCATGTTCGGAAATTGCGGCTGCCTGTGCCGGTGAAGGAAGCCAAGTTTCTGCTGAAGCTGCTGCAATTGGACTTGCAGGCGCATCCACCGGGCGCGCCTGTCACGAAAATCCACATTGTGGCGGTGCCGACTCGTTCCCGCACACGCCAACTTGGATTGTTTTTGCCACTGAGCCCGGAACCGGAAGCGTTGGAAATAACGCTGTCGAGGATCGAAAACACGGTGGGGGAGGGAAGAGTGGGGGCCCCGGCGCTGATCGATTCGCACCGTCCCGGCGCGTTCCAACAGAGCAGGTTTATGTTGCGGGAAGCGCGGAGCGAGTTAACGAGAAACGAAATTCCAGTGCACGCGGCGTTGCGGATTTTCCGGCCACCACTGCCCGCCAGGGTGGAGCTGCAAGAAAAACGGCCCGCGGTCGTGGTTTGTGAAGGCGCGCGGCGGACAGTGAAAGCGCTAGCGGGGCCATTTCGCTCGAAGGGCGGGTGGTGGTCGGAGTCGCCATGGGCACGCGATGAATGGGACGTGTTGATTCCGGCGCTGCGGCCCAAATACGAATCGTCGTTCGCGATGAACAGGCCGACAACGGAAGAAACCGCGCTTTACCGGATTTATTTGGACCTGCGTTCGAATGGTTGGTTTGTGGAAGGGATTTACGACTGATGTATATCGAACTGCACAGCCGCTCGGCGTTTAGTTTCCTGGAAGGCGCGTCGTTGCCGGAGGATTTGGTTGCCATAGCGGCGAAACACGAGATGCCGGCGATGGCATTGCTTGATCGCGACGGCGTGTATGGCGCGCCGCGATTCCATGGGGCGGCGAAGAAGTGCAAGGTGCGCGCGCATATTGGCGCGGAAATTTCCGTGGCCGATCTGGGAGAGCAAGCGGGATTGCCTGCGTGGTTGCCGAACCAGATTCCGGCTCGGCCTGTGCGGCTGCCGCTGCTGGTACGGAACCGGACCGGTTACCAGAATCTTTGCCGGCTGATTACGAAATACAAGCTGCGAGAGAAAGAAAAGAGCACGGGCACAGCTAGCCTAGAGGAAATTGCCGAGCATGCGGAGGGATTGGTGTGCCTGACGGGAGGAGAGGAGGGGCTATTGGCGGCGTCATTGGCGCACGAAGGATATGGAGGCGCCCGGCAAGGTCTCAAGAAACTGACGCAGTTGTTTGGGAAACAGAATGTGTATGTCGAGCTGCAGCGGCATTTCGATCCACTGGAAGAGCAACGCAATCAGGCGGCGGTGCGGCTGGCGGAAAGCCTGAACCTGCCGCTGCTGGCGACGAACGGCGTGCGTTATGCCCATGCGGAACATCGGGAAATCCAGGACGTGTTCACCTGCATTCGAAATCATTGCCGCCTGGAGACGGCGGGACGGCTACTGGAGCGGAACGAAGAACGGCATTTGCGCTCGCCGGAGGAGATGAAGCAGTTGTTTGCGGATCTTCCCGCCGCCATTTCGAATACGGTGACGCTTTCCGAGCAGTTGGAATTCACATTGGAGGAGTTGGGCTACGAGTTTCCGCGTTATCCGATTCCGGCGGGCGAAACCATGGATTCGTTTCTGAAAAAGCGGACCGAAGAAGGCTTTCGTGCGCGCTATGGCCCAAAAGGCGATGAACAACTTTATGAAAAGGCGGAGCGGCAGATAAAACGCGAGCTGCAACTGATCGAGAAGCTCAAGCTGGCGGGATATTTCCTGATCGTGTGGGACATGGTGCGCCACTGCCGCGAAGCGGGAATCCTGGTGCAGGGGCGCGGCTCGGCGGCCAACAGCGCGGTGTGCTACTCGCTGGGAATCACGGCGGTTGATCCGGTGGGAATGGAACTGCTGTTCGAACGGTTTCTTTCGGAAGAGCGGGACGAGTGGCCGGACATTGACCTGGATTTGCCGAGCGGCGATCAGCGTGAAAAGGTCATTCAGTATGTCTACCAGCGTTATGGCCAACTGGGTGCGGCGATGACCGCAAACGTCATCACCTATCGTGGACGCTCGGCGGCGCGGGAAGTGGGCAAGGCGCTGGGTTTCGACCTGGAGACACTGGACCGTTTGTCGAGCCTGGTGGGGCAATTCGAATTCCGGGGAGCGGAAGATAACTGGAAAAACTATTTCGAACACGCCGGACTGGACCTGCGCCATTTCCTGATTCGAAAGTATCTGGAACTGTGTAACCGCATCCAGGATTTGCCGCGGCATCTGGGGCAGCATTCGGGCGGCATGGTGGTTTGCCAGGGGCAGCTGGATTCGGTGGTGCCGTTGGAGCCGGCGACGATGCCGGGTCGCGTGGTGGTGCAATGGGACAAAGACGACTGTGCGGAGATGGGAATCGTCAAAGTGGATTTGCTCGGGCTCGGCATGATGGCGGTGCTGGAAGAGTGTCTGGAACTGATTCCGCGGCATTACCGGCATCCGATCGATCTGGCACAGATTCCGGCGGACGATCCAACGGTGTACGAGACGCTGCGGCGTGCGGACACGGTGGGGATGTTCCAGGTGGAAAGCCGCGCGCAGATGGCGTCGCTGCCGCGAAATGCGCCGGAGCGGTTCTACGACCTGGTGGTGCAAGTGGCGATCATCCGCCCGGGGCCGATTGTGGGGAAAATGATGCACCCGTACATGCGGCGTCGGCAGGGATTGGAACCGGTGAAGTATGCGCATCCTTCACTGGAGCCGATTCTGAAGCGCACGTTGGGCGTGCCACTATTTCAGGAGCAACTGCTGCGCATGGCGATGGTAGCGGCGAATTTCACGGGCGGCGAGGCGGAGGATCTCCGGCGGGCGATGGGCTTCAAGCGTTCGGAAGCCCGCATGAAGGAAATCGAAATCAAGTTGCGGGAGGGGATGCAGAGGAACGGGATTGAGCCGCCAGTGCAGGAAGAAATCATCACCCAGATCACTTCGTTCGCGCGTTACGGGTTTCCGGAGTCGCATGCGGCGAGCTTTGCGTTGATTGCCTATGCCAGCGCGTATTTGAAATGCCACTACCTGGCGGCGTTTACAGCGGCACTGCTGAATAACCAACCTATGGGATTCTACAGTCCGGCGACGATTGTGAAGGATGCGCAGCGGCACGGATTACGCGTCAAGCCGATCGATATTCTGCGATCGGACTGGCTTTGCACAATCGAGCGCAGCGTGGACAAGGAAGGGAACGAAGTTCCATGCTTGCGCGTCGGGCTGCGGTATGTGCGCGGGCTGCGGGAAAGGGCGGCGCAGGAGTTGATTCGCGAAAGGGAGTTGCAGAAGTTCACGGGGATTTCCGACCTGGCGCGGCGCGTGCCGGAATTGCAGAAAGCGGAGCTGGTCAGCTTGAGTGAAGTTGGCGCGCTGAATTCGCTGGGGAAAGCGGTGCACCGGCGGACGGCATTGTGGCAAGTCGAGCGAGCGGCGCGGCCGGCAGGGCCGTTGCTGGATGCGATTCCGGAAGAGCATGAGACGTCGCCACTGCAAAAGATGACGAATGAGGAGAGATTGGTGGCGGATTTTCACGCTTCAGGAATGACGACGGGGCCTCACCCGATGACGTATTGCCGAAAGAATCTGGCAGCGATGAAGATCGAACGCGCCTGCGACCTGGAACGATTGGCGGATGGTGTGTATACGCGCGTGGCCGGTTGTGTGATTGCGCGGCAAAGGCCAGGGACGGCAAAAGGATTCGTGTTCCTGAGCCTGGAGGATGAAACCGGGATTGCCAACGTCATCATTCATCCGGATTTGTACGAGAAATGCAGGTTGATTGTGAACCGGGAGAAGTTTTTGCGCGTGGACGGTGTGCTACAGAATCAGGGGACACTTTCGATCAAGGCGGTGCAGGTGATGCCGGTGAGCATCACGGCGGCCGAGACGGAATCGCACGATTACCACTGAAAGATTGGTTATTCGTTTTGTGTTCCAGAGGTAGGGATAGCAGGGCGTCTGTTAACGCATGGAGCGGTTGAGATCTTCGCTTCGCTCAGGATGACAAGCTTTCTTTGGCCTAGGCTAAGCACGTTGTCGCGAGGACCAACTTGGACGCCATTCAAGTGGATGGCGCTCCCGAGACGGGCGCAGCAAGACTGAAGCCTATGCTGCGGGTCAGTCGGTGGTCAATTCGTCGAGGACGCTGCCTGTGGCATTGACGAGCTGAATCTTCAGCGACGGGACGCCGAAGGCGTGAGTGGAGCAGCTCAAGCACGGATCGTAGGCACGCACGACGGCGGAGACATAATTCAGCATGCCTTCATTCAGCTTGGTGCCATCGACATAGTGTTTGGCGACCTGGTTGACGCTCTTGCCCATCGCGAGATTGTTGTGGCCGGTGGCGACAATCAGGTTGGCCCAGGTCATGGCGCCTTCGGCGTCAACCTTGTAGTGATGAATCAGCGTGCCGCGCGGCGCTTCGATCATGCCGACGCCTTCAGTGGCGTTCACGCCGGCGGTGGCGCGCACCTGCAATTCGAGAATCTGGGGATCATGGAGCAAATCCTCAATCCGTTCGAGCGCAAAGACAATCTCGATCAGCCGCGCATAGTGATAGAGGAAGGCACTCTGCGCGACGGCGCCAAAACGCTGGCGGAATTCGTCGAGTTCAGCATCGGCCTTGGGCGTGCCGCAGTGATCGCAGGCGTTCAAGCGGGCCAGCGGACCCACGCGATAGATGCCGTCCGGGTAGCCATGGGGCTTGAAGTAAGGCGCTTTCAGATACGACTCACGCAAACTGGCTTCGCCGATCCATTGTGAGTAATTCTCCGCGGCGATCTGGTCTTGAACGATCTCGCCGTTGGCGCCACGGAAACGCAGGAAGCCATCGTAGAGTTGCAAGTTGCCCTTAGCGTCGACCAAGCCGGCATACATCGTGGCGAAGGAGCCAAAATTCTCGATTTCTTCCTTGTAATTGTCGAGGACGGACTTGAAAAAACGCAAAGTGCGATCGGCGATGGAGACAGCGGCGGGTAAAGCCGCGAGGATATGGTCGCGCGTGAGGATGGGGAAGGGGGCGCCGACCCCGCCCGGAACGATCCAGGAGGGATGGACGCGTTCCTGGGCGAGGCCTTCAATCAACTGCAGACCGAATTTGCGAAGCTCAATTCCATCACGGGCCAATTCCGGATTTTCCGCAATGACGCCGAGGACATTGCGTGCCGCGGGATCGGAACTCATGCCCAGGAGAAGATCGGGCGAGGAGAGATAGAAGAAACTGAGGGCGTGAGACTGGACGATCTGCGCGAAGTGGATCAGTTCTCGGAGTTTGCGCGCTGCGGGAGGAATGCGCACCGCCATGATGGCATCGCAGGCTTTCGAAGAGGCGAGGGAATGGCTGATCGGGCAGATGCCGCAAATGCGCTGTGTGATTCCCGGCATTTCATAGAACGGGCGGCCTTCGGTGAATTTTTCGAAGCCGCGCACTTGCGTGACATGAAATTCCGTGCCGGCCACCTGGCCCTGGTCATCGAGGTTGATGGTGATCTTGGCGTGGCCCTCGATGCGGCTGACATGATCGATTGTGATGCGCTTCATTGCGCGCTCCTTATCCGAACTTGACCTTGGGGTTGGCCTCGACCTTCCGGCCCTCGAGCAGGTCGTTGATCAGGGCGAGAATGGCTTTCGGGGCGGGTGGACAACCGGGAAGGTAGTAGTCGACTTTGACGAACTCGCGCAGCGGGCGAGCGTTTTTCAGCAAAGACGGCACGCGATCCATGGGGATGATCTTCTTTTCCTGGGCGCCGTCGACGTAGATGCGCTGAAGCAATTTGTTCACGGGAACGGAATTGCGCATCGCGGGAACGTTGCCAGTGACGGCGCAATCGCCGAGCGAGACCAGGATGCGGCTGCGCGAGCGGACTCTCAGGAGCTTGTTTAGGTCGTCCTGGGAGCTGACGGCACCCTCGACGAGGACGACGTCGACACCATCGGGAAATTCCTGAGCGTCGACGAGCGGGCCATAGACAATGTCAATCTTGCGAGCGAGAGAAATGATGGCGGCATCCATGTCGAGGAGTGACATGTGGCAGCCGGAGCAACCATCGAGCCAGATCGTGGCGACCTTTACTTTGTTCATGCCTGGACTCCTCGTTTGTGGAGTAGAGAAGTGACGGCGCTGACCTTCTTGACCATTTCCTCGACGGCCCAGCCTTTCTCAGCCAGCGCGCCGGTCGGGCAGGCGTGGACACATTTTCCGCAGGACGTGCAGTTTGCGGATTGCGCCCAACGATCATTCATGTCGCTCACGATACGGGCATGAATGCCGCGCGAAGTCAGTTCCCAAACATGGGCACCCTCCAGCTCGGCGCAGACCCGGACGCAACGGGTACACAGGATGCAGCGGTTGTGGTCCACCACAAAGCGCGGGTGCGAGAGATCGAGCGCCATGCGCGGAAAGTTGTAGGCGAAGCCGACCGTTTCCATACCGACCGACGTCGCCATGGCTTGCAGTTCGCAGTGGCCATTCGAGACGCAAACCGCGCAGACATGGTTGCGCTCGATAAAGAGCAGCTCCAGCGTCATGCGGCGGTAGCGGGTCAGCTTCGGCGAGTTTGTAGTGATCGACATGCCTTCTTGAATCGGCGTGGTGCAAGCCGGGAACAGCCGTTCGCTGCCCGCGACTTCGACGAGGCAGATCCGGCAGGCACCTACGGCGGTCAGTCCTTCCAGCGCACAGAGTGTGGGGATGAATTTGCCATTGGCCTGGGCGGCCTGCAGGATGGTCTGACCCTCATCGGCGCTGATCAGTTGTCCATCCATGCGAATCGAGAGTTTTTTCTTGGGCACGGGGCGCTCCTTCTCAACTCACGTTGGCCGTCTTCACATCGCAGCGGAGGCAGCGGCAGGCCTCATCATGGGTTTGCTCGGTGGTCAGGCCGGTGATGACTTCTTCGAAGGTGTGAATGGAAGTGCTGGCAGCGAGTGGGGAGCCGTGGTGACGGCGGCTGGGGCTGGGCTCTTCCGGCACGGCCTGCTCGTAGTCGAACTCGGGGAAGATGCTGCTCCAGCGGTCGACCTCCATGAGCTGGCGGTCGATATTGCGGGCGGCCTGTTTGCCAAAGGCCATGGCATTCGAAACGTTGGATGCGCCGGTCACGATGTCGCCACCGGCGTAGAAATGAGGCCGGCTGGTTTCGAGGGTGTAACGGTTCACGTCGATGGTGCCGCTTTCCTTCAGGGTGAGGCCGGAGGCGCGGGCGAAGTCGAGGTCGACGGTTTCACCGATGGCCAGGATCACGGTGTCGCAGTCGATGCGCTGGATTTCGTCGGTGAGGATGGGCTTGCGGCGTCCGGTCTTGTCGAATTCGCCGAGGCGGGTCTTCACCACTTCGATGGCTTTGACGTTGCCCTTATTGTCGCCAAGGACCCGGTGCGGCGCGGCAAGGAACAGGAACTTGGCGCCCTCCTCGCGGGCGGCGCGGGTTTCTTCCTCGATGGCGGGCATGTCTTTGCGTTCGCGACGGTAAACGACAGTGACCTCGGAACCCATACGGAGAGCCGTACGGGCGGAATCGATGGCCGCGTTGCCGCCGCCAATCACCACGACGCGTTTTCCGAGGGGCACTTCGCGCTTGGAGGCTACAGCTTCAAGGAAGTGCAGCGCCGGCAGAACCTGTTTCAGCTCCGTGCCCGGCTGGTAGACCCAGGATTCCTTCCAGGTACCGATGGCGAGGAACACCATGTCGAAATTGTCGTCGAGATCGTTGAGTGGCACGTCGACGCCAACGCGGGTGTTGAAGCGGTATTTCACGCCCAGGCGCTCGACGAGTTCGATTTCGCGGCGCAGGACGCTTTTGGGCAGGCGATATTCCGGCAGGGCGAAACGCAGCATACCGCCGGCTTCGCTGTTACTGTCGAATACGGTCACATCGTGGCCGAGCATGGCCAGATAAAACGCGGCCGTATGACCGGCAGGCCCCGCGCCGACAACGGCGATCTTTCTACCTGTAGCCTCGAGCTGGCGATCGGTTATCGCTTGGACCATCGCGTCATAGCGATCGGAGCTAAAGATAGTGTCGGCGATGTAGCGATGCACTTCGCGCATGTTCACCGCCTGGTCGAGCGTCTGGCGGCGGCAGCGGGAATCGCAGGGATGCTGGCAGACGCGGCCGGTGGAAGCCGGAAGCGGATTGTCCATGATGACGGACAGGAAGGCTTCCTCCAGGCGATCTTCCTTGAAAAGCTGGAGGAAGCGCGGGATGTTCATGTGCAAGGGGCAGCTGTTCTCGCAGGGCGAGAGAGCCAGTTCTTCACACACGCCCGCGGGACAGCGGTGGGCGAGGATGTGGTCCTCAAACTCGCTGCGGAAGTGGCGGAGAGTGGTGAGCACGGGATTCGGCGCTGTCTGGCCGAGGCCGCAGAGCGAGCAATCGCGAATGTAACGGCTCAGCTCCTCCAACATTTCCATGTGGCGCTCAGTACCGGCTCCTTCCGTGATGCGGTTGAGAATGCGCAGGCTTTTGTTGAGGCCGACGCGGCAGGGAACGCACTTGCCGCAAGACTCCGAGTGAGTGAACTCGATGAAGTAACGCGCCACGTCGACCATGCAGTTATCTTCGTCCATGACGACCATGCCGCCCGAGCCCATGATGGAACCGAGTTGCGCGAGGCTCTCATAGTCGACGGGTGTATCGAACATTTCGTGCGGAATGCAGCCGCCCGAGGGGCCGCCGGTCTGAACGGCCTTGATCTGCTTGCCACTGGGGCCGCCTTCGCCGATGTCGTATACGAAGGTTTTGAGGGAAGTGCCGAGCGGCATTTCGACGAGTCCGGTGTTGTTGACCTTGCCGACGAGTGAGAAAACCTTGGTGCCGGAGCTCTTGGGGCTGCCCGTTTCGGTGAACCACGCGGGACCGCGCATGACGATCGGCGCGATGTTGTACCAGGTTTCGACGTTATTGATGTTGGTAGGATGGCCGAAGAGGCCCCTTTCCGCGGGGAAGGGCGGGCGGGGGCGGGGCCGGCCGGCTTCACCTTCCAGTGAGGCGATGAGAGCGGTCTCTTCGCCGCAGACAAAGGCACCGGCGCCTTCGACGAGTTCGATATCGAAATTGAAGCCGCGGCCCAGAATGTTCTCGCCGAGCATGCCATATTCGCGAGCCTGTTCCAGGGCGCGGTTCAAGCGATGGACGGCGAGGGGGTATTCGGCGCGAACGTAGATGATGCCCTGGGTGGCGCCCATGGCGTAGGCGCCGATCAACATGCCCTCGAGTAGCGAGTGCGGGTCGCTCTCGATCTCATTGCGGTTCATGTACGCGCCGGGGTCGCCCTCGTCGGCGTTGCAGATGATGTATTTCTGCGAAGATTTGGCTTTCGCCAGGAACTCCCACTTGTTGCCGGTGGGATAGCCCGCGCCGCCACGGCCGCGGAGACGCGCCGCCTTGACCATCTCGATGACGTTCTCGGGGCGGCCGTCGATCAGCACTTTGTAGAGAGCCTGATAGCCGCCGATGGCGATGTATTCCTCGATGTCGTCGGGATTGATGATGCCGCAATTGCGGAGGACGATCTTCTTTTGTTGTTTGAAGAAAGCGGTGTCACTCCAAAGCGGTACATCGCGAAACCCCTGACCGTATTTGAGTTTGCCGGTGATGTGATCCCACTCTTCCACCTTGCACGCCACGAGGCCGAGGTTGAACTGGCCACTGATGCAGTCCTGCAGAATGCGCGAGGCATCGTTGGCCTGGACGTTGCGGAGCAGCAAGAGTGGTAAGCCCGGCAGACGGACGTTCACCATCGGTTCCTGGAAACAAGCACCGAAACAGCCGACCGGAGCGAGCACGACATTGGAGCCGCCGCTGCGAATCTGCTCCGAGAAGGCATGGTAGAGAGCTTCGGCGCCGTTGCCGCGGCCGCAGGTACCCATGCCCACGGCAATGCGCGGCACGGCGGGCTGCAGCTTCGCCATGCCGGATTCGCGGACGGAACTGAACGCACCTATATCCTGGATTCGGGGCATGGCTTACTCTCCGACGCGAACAGACTCAATTTCGCGCTGCAATGTCCGTTCGGTGACGTGTCCGCAGATGTGATGATTGACTTCGACCACAGGCGCGAGGGCACACTGGCCGAAGCAAGCGACGGTACGCACGGTGAATCTTCCGTCAGGCGTGGTGAGGAGAATCTTGTCGGCGTTGTTGCCATTCTCCTCGGACGGCAAATCAAGTCCGAGTTCGAAAAGCACGCCTTGCAAGAGATTGCGCGATCCTCGCGTGTGACAGGCCGTGCCGCGGCAGATGCACACGGAGTTCTCTCCCTGTGGCTGGAGATTGAAGAGAGCGTAGAACGTCGCCACGCTGTAGATTTTGGAGAACGTGATCTCGGTTTTCATCGCGATGTAGCGGAGCACGTCGAGCGGTAGGTATTTGTGGGGGTGGTGCTCCTGCACATCTTCCAGGATGCCTAGCAGAGCGCCGGGGCGTCCGAGCCGTTTTCGAATGACTTGATCCATGAAAGCCTGATCTTCGGTGGGAATGGAGGTAAGCGGTAGTGTAGCCACAGGACTCCTTCGGGAGGTCCCTAGACGTTCCCTAGGAAAAGGATAGAGAGGATGGGAAAAGAAGGATGGAACAGGAGGCACGGGGAGGGGTGACGCGAGTCACAAGGGGTGGAAATTGTGTCGGAAGGGTACTGTGTTTGGCGCGAGTTTGGTGCGGTTTGTGGCTCTCGGACGTGTCACTGGTCACAACAATCGGACCGCTCCGGGTCGCATTCGGCCCGGCGGTGCGCTACTATCAAAGTAGACCCATATTCCAGCTCAATCCCACAGTTTGAAAGGAAATTTGGATGAACCGGGCATTTCTGGCAACCACCCTGGGTGCACTGCTACTGGCGAGTGGCGGATGCAAATCGAAAGTGAACAATAACGATGCGATTCGCGATGGCGTGGTGAAGCATATCGCGTCAATGAACGGGCTGAACGTCAACAACATGACGGTGACCGTCACGAAAGCCACCTTCAACGGCGATACAGCGGAAGCGAATATCGACATTCGCGCGAAGAACAGCGATCCTAGCGCGCCGCCGATGCAGATGGTCTATCACATGCAAAAGCAAGGGAACGAATGGGTAGTGACCAACAGCCAGCCGACGGGCGGCATGCAACATCCGGCACCGGGCGAAATGCCGCCACAGGGGCAGATGCCTCCGGGACATCCCTCGACAGGTGGAGCGAGCGGGCAGATGCCGGCGAACCATCCAGACTTTAATTCAATCTTGAATACCGCGCAGCCGCCGGCACAACCGGCTCCCGCGCAGCAACCGGCGCAGCCACAGCCACAGCAGAACCAGAAGCCCGCGGGTGGAAGTGCGAGTGGCGGGAAGCCGTGATCGGTAATCTGTAATCCGCCGGAAGGTCGGACATAGGCGACCGGCGACCAGCGATCAGAAAGCAGGGAGGCCGAGGAATCGGCCTCTTTTGTTTTTATATGAGGGCTTACTTTCCTTCAAAATCCTGCAGATCGTCGGTCGGTAAGGCAACGCGGACGGCGTTGAGCACGGCCACGAGATCGATCACCTCCTGTCCGAGGGCGCCCCAGATCGGCGGCAAGTAACCCAAGGCAGCAGCGATCATGCCGAGAATGCTGGCGGCCATGCCGCCCATGGCGGATTGCAGAGCGATGCGCCGCAAACGCTGGCCGATGTGCATCAGTTCGTCGATTTTTGCGAGCGCGGCTTCGAGGATCACGGCGTCGGCGGCTTCTGTCGTAATGTCATTCTGCGAGCCAAAGGCCACGCCCACAGTGGCGGCCATCAGCGCGGGCGCATCATTGATGCCATCGCCGACAAACAGGGTGCGCGCCTTAGCGGTTTCCTCTTTGACGATGGTTACTTTTTCTTCCGGACTCTTCCCCGCGTGAACTTCGCTGATGCCGACACTTTCGGCGAGATATTTCACTTCCGATTCGCGGTCGCCGGAAACCAGCATGACTTTGACGACACCGTGTTTGGGTCTGAGATGCTCAATGAACGAAGCGCTCTCCTTGCGTGGCGCGTCGTGGAACCGGATCGCGGCGGCATAGTAACCGTCGATGAAGACGAGACATTCGAGGCCGCTTTCCAATGGCGGCAACTCGAGCTCCAGCGCCTCGACCTTCTTCCGGCCGGTGATCTGGATGTGCCGGCTGCCGATCACACCGCGCAGGCCTTCACCGGGACGTTCGCTGATTTGATCGACGGGCAGGATGGCGATCGCTTGATTTTTCGCCTCGGTGACGATGGCGGCGGCCAGCGGATGCTTGGAATATTGTTCGAGGCTGGCCGCGAGTTGCAGAACGACGGAACGCTCAACGCGCGGGGCGCAAATGATCTTGGTCACGTGCGGACGGCCGTAGGTGAGCGTGCCGGTCTTATCGAAGATGAGCGTCTGGCACTTTTCGATCTGCTCAAGCACGGCGGGATTTTTGATGATGATGGCGCGACGCGCGGCGAGGGAGATGGCGCCGATGATGGCCGTGGGGATGGCGAGGAGGAGAGGGCAGGGGGTGGCGATGACGACGACGGAGAGGAAGCGCTCGGCATTGCCGCTGGCGAGGGCGGCTACTATAGC
>Ga0335070_10003163_pt1 | contig 19147 bp, 18 predicted proteins | sample Lox_Sample_13_FD_206722 | JGI IMG/M metagenome (GOLD analysis project Ga0335070, IMG submission 206722) | Soil microbial communities from Loxahatchee National Wildlife Refuge, Florida, United States - Lox_Sample_1.3 | ecosystem: Environmental > Terrestrial > Soil > Wetlands | place: USA... | reverse complement strand
TTCATCGCGATCGTAGGCCCGTGGGTTCCGCGCATTCGGAAATCCGAAATCTTGGGCGCGTTTCTGGACGGCGTCAATGTGGGCGCGCTAGCCCTAATGGTGGTCGTCACCTGGCTTCTGGGCCGGGCAGCGCTGGTGGATATTACGACAATTGTTCTCGCGGTTGTCAGTGGGATTACTCTTATCCGCTTCAAAATCAATTCGACCTGGCTCATCCTCGGCGGCGCAGTCGTCGGGTATGTAGCACACGGTGTGCACCTAATTGGCGGCTGAAATCAGTGCACCGAAGCGATCACGGCGACGTCGAACTTGGAATAATATTTCTTCACGTTGGCGGCTCCGTACTTCGTGCGGAACTTGTCGATGACGGATGCCACCTGCTTGGCTTCAGAAACGGGCGTGACATTGATCTTCGCCTCATTACCCGACGCCTCGATCCCGATGGACGGATTCCTGAGCACGTTCCTGTACCACTGCGTATCCGAACCCTTTACTGGAAGCAGGTAGAGCTGGTTGTCTTCGAATACGAACCAGATCGGGTTGGAGATCCTACGTCCGGATTTTCGGCCGGTCACGCTGATGGTGATTTCGTCAGAATGGGAAAGTTGTTTTCTTAGAGTATTGCTTACATCTGCCATACGAACTCCTTATGGGGCACGGTGCGGAGCGCTCTCACGGTTTCGAGAAAACCTCTTTCGCGACCATGATGGCGCTCATGGCGCTGGGCCAGCCGGCGTAGAACGCAAGGTGTGTGATGACCTCGATTAACTCTTCTTTCTTGAGGCCATTTTCGATCGCGAAGGTGAGATGAAAGCGGAGTTGGTCCGGACGATTCATGGCGACAAGCGCGGCCACAGTTGCGAGACTGCGGTCGCGCTTGGAAAGCTCGGGACATTCCCATACGTCTCCGAAGAGCACGTTGTCGGTAAGTTCGACGAGTTTGGGGGAGAAGTCGCCGAGCAACTTCTGGATCGCGCTAGGTTCTTTATTCATGTTCCTTCCTTGCTTATCATTTCGATCGGACGAGCACCTCTGTCGAGGCGCTTACTAGTAGCGCTCCCACGTCACCTTCCAATGTTCCTTCGGGTTGGGGGACCTTATGACGAGTTTGTTGCCGGACAATTCATAGACTCGCTGGAAATCCTTGCCGACAAGTGTTCGTACGAGAGCACCATCGACGTGGTAGCGGAAAGAGCGTTCATCGTTGATGCGATAGGTTCCGAAGGAAGCCTCGTATCCACCTTGGGCGTATTGCACTGGTGCAGCATTGCTTGACGCCTGCGGGTTTTGATACATGACCTGTACCGAGATGTGGCCGTCGGCGGTGAAGACGAGCACGCCTGTGCACTCAGACCTGTGGATCTTTCCCTCAGCGTCGGGTTCTTCGAGCGAGGCCAGCCGCCACGCTCCGATGAAGCGATCGTGGATAGCCTTTGTGGCAGCCGTGTCTTGGCCGAAGAGCGTGTTTGAGATGATGACCAGAAACAAAGTCATCGCTACACAAGGCACTGTCCTCATGTGGCCTCCATATCGTTAGCGATTAATCATGCGCTGCGCAGCCTCAGGGTAGCGCTCGCCCTGTAGTTCGACCTTGGATGCGGCATCGTCGATCTGGCGAAGATCTTCGGGAGCAAGTTGAACGCTCGCGGCTCCGAGATTTTCCTCGAGTCGATGCAGTTTGGTTGTGCCCGGGATCGGGACCATCCAGGGTTTCTGGGCTAGAATCCACGCGAGCGCGATCTGTGCGGGCGTCACTCTTTTCTGTTGCGCGAACTTCGTGAGTAAATTCACTAAAGCCTGATTCGCCTTCCGGTTCTCTTCACTGAAGCGTGGTACAACACTGCGGAAATCGCTCTTGTCGAATTTTGTCTCTTCGGTGATCGCGCCGGTCAGGAATCCCTTGCCCAGTGGGCTGAAGGGAACGAATCCGATCCCGAGTTCCTCCAAAGTCGGCAGGATCTCTTCTTCGGGTTCTCTCCAAAATAACGAGTACTCGCTCTGCAGGGCTGCAACCGGTTGCACTTTGTGGGCGCGCCGGATGGTTTGCACTCCAGCTTCCGAGAGGCCGAAGTGTTTCACTTTTCCTTGTTGGATCAAGTCCTTCACCGCTCCGGCAACGTCTTCAATCGGAACTGCGGGATCGACGCGGTGCTGATAGAACAAATCAATGCGATCGGTCCGGAGCCGCTTCAGCGAAGCGTCTGCAACTTCTTTGATATGTTCGGGACGGCTGTCGAGTCCGGCCTGTTTCCCGTTGTCGTCGATCTTGAATCCGAACTTGGTGGCAATCACTACCTGATCGCGAAATGGAGCGAGGGCTTCTCCGACCAAGTCTTCGTTGGTGTAGGCCCCATAGACCTCAGCCGTGTCGAAGAATGAAACGCCTCGTTCAACCGCGCCACGGATGAGCGAAATCCCTTGCTGCTTGTCCACGGCGGGGCCATAACCAAAGCTCAACCCCATGCAGCCCAGACCGATGGCTGACACTTCCAGATTGCTCTTTCCAAGCTTGCGTTTTTGCATTTGTTACTCCTTAAGAAATAATTCGGACAATTACGATGCTGCCTGTGCCCGTTGCTGTTCGCGCCAGCGGGCCGGCGGTATGCCTTCCCAGGTGCGGAAGGCACGGACGAAAGAGTTGCCGTCTTCATACCCAAGAAGATAGGCAGCCTCGTTCAACTCGAGATACGAGTTGTTGAGATAGTGGCGGGCCAGATGGTGGCGGGCTTCATCGAGTACGCGCTGGAAACTCGATCCCTCGTCTTGCAGGCGTCGTTGGAGAGTGCGGGAACTAAGATACAGGGAGTCGGCGACATCGTCGATGGTAGGACGCCGGCCTGTCAGTTGCTGCTGAATGGCGATGCGCACGCGCTCGACGAAGTGTTCGTCTTTGGTTTCCTGCTTCAATTCTTCCTCGAATTGAGGCGCGAGGATGGTGAGGAGTTCGGCGTTGCGAGTAACAAATGGCCGCTCGGCGTCAGAGGCGCGAAAAACGATGGCGTTCTGCGAAGCTCCGCAGAGCACCGGGCAGCCGAAGTGACGTTCGATCGTTTTCACATGTGCGCGTGGCTGCACGAACTCGATCCGGATCGGCGAAAGGCGCGCCCCGGTTCCGACTCGCCCAGTCGAGAGGACCCAGGCGAAGGCACATTCAATCAGAACTGGTGGTTCGATTTCATCGGCTAATAGCCAGTGGAATTGGATAGTCCACTGGTCTTTGGTCTTCTTCTGCCGGATTTCTTCGGGGCAGGTCAGTCGCTTGTAACGGGCCATTTGATCGATGGCGGCGCCGAAGTTCTCGGACGAGAGCGCTGCGACGCCGATGGGGTGAAATCGTTCTGTCCGGGTCTCTGTACCGAGTTGCAGACCGATTGCCGGGTTGGTGCTGACCTCACCAATCGCGCGCCACAGGGCAAAGAGTTCTTCCGTCTTCATCAGGACGCGAGGCTGATCGAGGAACAACTGGGGAAGTCCGGCGGCGCGCAGGACGGAGGAGGCGCGAACGCCTAGTTCTTCAAGCTTCGTGAAATTGCTTCCGGAAAAGCGAAAGTGCTTATTCATACCTTTGGCTCGGGATGTTGAGCTGATATGAATGCTAGTGTAGACGCGATTCGGGAGTTGCGCTATGCAAGACGCGCCATTGTGCATGCAAAAGGCGCCAAGATGAATTCGGTACTTGTGAGGCGAGGGCAGCAGGGAAGCCGGGGCGGTTTCGAACAGGCCGCCCCGGAACTTGAGGACTTAGTCGATGCCGTGAATGCGCATACTGACGAGTTGATCGATGCTGAGATCGTGCATGCCGTGAGAGCGCAGATCGCTGATGTACTCGGGCGAGACATTGTGGATGCGCATAGCGATGAGTTGCTGGGGCTGAGGATGCGAATAGCCAAGGGTCTTCAGTTGGTCGATAAACTCGGGCGAGACGCCGTGAATGCGGAAAGCGATGAGCTCTTGCAGGTCCACGTGATCGTAGCCGCGCTTCTTCAGTTCTTGCATCCACTCCGGGGTGGCGCCGTGAATTCGCATGGCGACCAGCGTGTCCTCGTCGGGGGAGTAACCCGCATCGCGCAAGGAACGAACCATCTGCGGCGTAACGCCATGAATGCGGAACGCGACCAGCCTGTCGCTGTCGGAGGCCTTAATGCCTGACGAACGCAGATCGTCTATGAATTTCTTATCCACGCCAAAAATGCGGAAGGCGATCAGCTTATCGGCATCAAGGTCGCTCAGATGCTCCTCGCGCATCTGGCGCGCGAAGTCGACAGTGACATCCTGAACGGCCATTTCATATTGCTTGTCTTCATCCACAGAGAAATCGAGCTTGCGCATGGCCGCCGGAAAATTCGGATCCGGAAAAAAGTGAAACGTGCCCGCTCCTTCGGCGTTGTTGAGATATCCTTCGCACTCGATTTTCCCGGCGTCGCGGTTGATGGAGAAGTGGACATCCTGTTTGCCACTTTTGGAAAAGTCGATACCCGTGAACGAATTCATGGCCCAGGTTGACTCGTGCGTCGAACTTCCGTGGTGCTGGCGTGAAATCAGGCCGAACTCGACTTTCCCCGCCTCGTCGGATCGTTGCATGGTCCAGCTTCCAGTGCGAGTGCTGGTGCCGCCTTGGGCGCGAACCTGGCGCGCATGATCCTTCATGACGAAGAGCATCACAGCGAGAGCGAAAAATAAGAAAACGGTGGTCCTGAGAGTTCTCATACTGGCTCCTGTTTACGCTTGATTCTTTAGAGATCGGCCTGCGAATCCAGCACGCCGGCGCGCCTCAGTTCAATGAGCTTCTCGAGCGTGAGATCGCGTAATCCGTGTTTCATGGCGCGTTCGATGAACTCCGGCGTGATCTGCTGGATCTTTGCAGCGATCAGGTCATCGACGTCGAACTTGAGTCCAGCCGATTGGACTGCCTTAATGTATTCCGGTGTCACGCCTTGAATGCGCATGGCTACGAATTGATCGACGTCGGGCTTCAATCCGAGAGCCTGAATTTCGCGCACGTAGTCGACGTCAACTCTCTGGATGCGCATGGCGACAACTTCGTCGGCATCTGCCTGGAGCCCTAGCTTGCGCACGTCGCGCACGTAGTCGGGAGTGACTCCCTGAATCTTCATGGCCACGAGTTGATCGATATCCGCCTTGATACCTGCATCCTTGATTCCGCTGACGTAAGCGGGATCGATGCCCTGGATCTTCATAGCGACGAGCTGGTCGACATCGGGAGCGAAGCCCATTCCGCGGATTTCATGGACATATTCCGGTGTGACGCCTTGAATGCGCATGGCGACGAGGCCATCGGGCTCAGGTTTCAAGCCTTCAGCGTGAAGAGCGCGCACGTAGTCGGGGGTTACACCTTGGATCTTCATGGCGATGAGTTCGTCGGCCGTCAGATTGTCGAGGCCAGCGGTCTTCATGCCATCGATGTAGGAACCACCTTGCGGAGTTTGCGGGGAAGACGGGGCGGCGGCGCTTGGTTTTGGAGCGGATATTTTGCTTGGCGCAGGAGTCTGCTGAGCTGGTCTGAAGAGGCTCAAAATGTGAGACGTGCCCTGAGGGGCGAACGAGGCTGCCCGAGCGTGAACCTTGGGATAGCTGATTCCGAAAAGTACGTTGCCCGCAATGATTGCCGTAGCGAGACAGACAACGCCGCCGACAAAGCCCAGGTTGCGCGTGCGTGCCGGAGTAGATGGCAGCCTAAGGACATGAAAGATCCGATTGGCAAGCGGGCCGCGGTTAGCAGCCATGACCAGTGCCGGTGCGCTGCGCCACTCCTCCATCAGAGTGAGGGCACGGGCATACTCGACGGCATTGCCGCAGAGGGTAACCGCAACATCGTCGCAACAATGCTCTCTCTCGCTGCGAATGCGGCGATTGAGCCACCAGGTGGCTGGGTGATAGAAGAGCAACGTCTCCACGGCAATCTGAAACGCATTTACGAAAGCGTCATAGCGGCGAATGTGCGCTAATTCATGCGCGATGATCGATTGCAGTTGTTCTTCGGAGAGGCCACTGATCGCAGTAATGGGCAGCAAGACGATGGGGCGAATCCATCCGATGACCGCTGGAGCATCCAGCCATTGACATTGACAATAGCGGACGGGCCGCGTCAGGCCAAGGCGTCTTTGAAGCGACAGGCACAGATGCAGTAACGGATCGCCAACATCTTCGGAGACTTTGCGGCGCGCGCGTTCAAGCAGCAACAATCCCCCGGCCCAGCGAAAACTCAGGCAGGCGACTCCGAAGAGCCACACTTCGACCAGCCACGACATCTGATCGGGTGAGGACGATATGAGACCTGCGTCGTTTGCCCTAGCGGCCAAAGCATGAGGCGCGACCACGGCCCATGAGCCGTTCTGCGAAGTGGAGGGTACGGAGGCCGGCTCAGAGCGCAGCAGATAGGCACAGGTAGCGATGGGAGCCGCGAGCATCACGCCGAGCGCGACGACGGCGACGACGTAGCGGGTCGAAGCCCGGCGGCACAACATCAGTGAAAAAGCTGCGATCGCGGCGATGGCCGTTCCCTGCCAGAGAAAGTGAAGCAGCGTCCAGCCCAATGCGTGCATGGAATTCGGCGAGAGGAGATGCATAAGAGAGTTCATCGGCGATTCCCTTCATATTCGTCGAGCAAGCGACGGAGTTCCTCGATCTCCTGATGCGAGGCCTTTCGTCCGGCCAAGGCATGCATCATGAGCTGGCTGGCCGAACCTTCGAAGACGCGCTGCAGCATGTCCCCGGCGATCTGCTGCTTGGTTTGCTCGGCAGGGAGGCATACTTCATAGACGTGCGCCCTCTGGCTTTCGTCACGCCGAACCGTGCCCTTTGCGGTCATAATCTGCAAAAACTTCAGGACGCTGGTGTATCCCACGGGCTTCTTCTCGTTTAAGGCGTCGTAAACTTCGCGGACGGTGGAAGGGCCGCGGGACCATAAAACACGGAGAATTTCGAGTTCCGAAGCGGTTGGTTTCTGCGGAGCTTGCTTCATGTCGCAGACAATACTACGAAGGTATTCGTAGTGTCAACGAAAATCTTCGTAGGTCATAAAAGGCCTGCCGAACGGCCTTCACCCAAGCATGACGTGAATCAGGACGCTGCCCGCCAGAGAGGCGAACATGGCGGCTGGCATGGCGATCACGCCGACCTTCAGGAAATCCCAGAAGCTCACATCAATCTTCTCTTTTCGCAGGGCGATGAGCCAGAGAATCGTGGCCAGAGATCCGGTGATGGAGAGGTTTGGCCCGAGATCCACTCCAATCAGAACAGCATGAGTGATGGATGCGCTGGCTTGGGTCGTGTGCAACGTGCTTCCGACGATCAGGCCCAAGGGAAGATTGTTCACAAGGTTGTTGGCGAGACCGACGGCAAATCCACTGAGAAACTCTCCGGAGGCGAGTCCGGCGCGTTGCACATGCTCCAACCATTGTGCTGAATATCGCATGGCGCCGATCGACTCAACGGCATCGACCATGACGAAGAGCCCAGCAACCAAAGCCAGGGTTTCCCAACTGATTTCGCGAGCCAGGTGAGCCGGATTGTGATGTTCCTTGACGGAGATGATGGCGGTGACGGCGAGGGCAGCGAGGCAGGTTGGTAGTCCAAGGTCTTTGCCCAGGGAGGACGTCACAAGCAGGACGGCGATCATGGCGGCGGTACTCGCCAGCACGAACTTGCCGTTTGCATTGAGCGGCCGCGGGTTGATTCGTTCGGGAATGGTCTCTGCGAGCTCACGGCGAAAGATCCATCGGAGAGCGAAGAACGTGGTGACGATGGAAAGAAGGGATGGAAACCCGAAGGCTTGTAGCCATCGTCCCAAAGGAGGCATGGCATTGTGGAACACCACAAGGTTCGCAGGATTAGAAATGGGCAACAGGAATGAAGCTGCATTCGCGATGAAGGCGCACGCGAACAGGTAGGGAAGGGGGCGCACTTTTGCCTTCCTTACGGCCGTCAGAATCGCGGGAGTGAGCACAACCGCGGTCGCATCATTAGAAAGAAAAACTGTGACCGCAGCTCCGACGAGGTAAACGAGAGTAAACAGGCGCAGGCAGGAGCTGTCCGCGTTACGTACCGCGAGGGACGAAAGCCAATCGAAGACTCCGTGTTCGCGTGCCAGTTCGCAAAGCAACATCATGCCGATGAGAAACAGACAGACGTCCAATGCCTTGCCGAAGGCATGCCATACGAGTTCCATGCCAATGAGGCGCAGGGCAAGGAGCAGAAAAACTCCGCTCCCGATCCAATAGACCTCGGCGATCCCTCGGGGACGAAGCAGCATCAGCAGAATGCTGAGTGCGACGATGAGAGAAAGCAGGATGGGAGCTATCGTGGCTGACATCATTCTTTCGGAATAAAGGAGTGTAACGCCAGTTGAAGCAAAGGTGTCGTAAAGATGCGAACGCCCTAAATGGCGTTGCTGACGAAGAATCTGCGAATAAGGGAACCTGATTAAACCTGCGGATGGGGACTACGACTAGCGACCGGAGAAATTGAAGACGACTTCTTCCACCGTCTGCGTGGGGCCGGGAACGTACTTCCACTTCTCAACTGCCTGGGACGCATATTTTGAGAGCATTGGATTGCCGCCTTTGACGTCAACTTTAGAAACGACTCCATTGGGCAGGACAGTAGCCTCTAGGCGCACTTGCCCCTCGAAGTGCCCGTTCTTTAGCACATCGGGATAGTCGGGCTGCACCATGACAACGACTTTTCGGTGCGGCTTCGCGGCGCTTTGTGCGCTGGCGGTGGCCGGAAGAAGCGGAAGCAGCAGCGCAAGGGAACACGCAACTGCGATGTAGATCCGGTTGCGGACGATTCGGCGGACGCCTGCCTTCATGAATCAGCTCACATTGCAAAAGGATTTAAGAGCGGGAGGGGGCGCCCGTAGCTTTAGACCTTAGGTTGTGGAAGGTACTCAGGCAAGATTACCGAGGTACTGAGGTCCAGGGCTTCAAACAGGCCTCTGCACCCGCGGTCTGGGGATAGACATCCGCCATTGATTTATGGCAGGCAGCCCCTGGGATTGTGGGCGCAATGCCAAGCCATAATCCCGGCAAACAACGGCCACCAAAACGCCAGGGGCAGACCGACCAGAAGGCCTAAAGCTTCCCGTCGGAAGCGGAGAAAGGCCACTAAAAGAAAGACCAGCCAAACCAAACCAAGCCAAATCCCGGCTTGAATAGCGGGACTCCCTTTCGCCCCCAGAAGCCACGGACCAAGGAAGGCAAGAAAGGCAATCGCAAGCGAGACTAGAAACCACGGCTTGATCGGCCCGTCGAATCGAATCTCGCTCAGCGGAGTTCTCCTTTTCTAGCTCTTGCCAGGTTAGTCTTCACGATCGATCTGGGCTTTTTGCAGCTTGTCGGAGTAATCGACGTAGACCGACTTCCACTCGGTGTAGAAATCGATCGCACCAATGCCGCCTTCGCGATGGCCATTACCTGTCGCCTTGGTGCCTCCGAAGGGCAAATGAACTTCGGCGCCGATGGTGGGAGCGTTGATATAAGTGATGCCGGCATACAGATCGCGAATCGCCGAAAAGGCCTTGTTTACGTCCTTGGTGTAGAGGGCCGATGACAATCCGTACTCGATTCCATTCGCGATCTCGATGGCATTCTCAAGGTCTTCGCAGGGAATGATCGAAACGACGGGGCCGAAGATTTCTTCCTGGGAAATGCGCATCTTGGGATCGACGTCAGTGAATACGGTCGGCTCCATAAACCAGCCGTACTGGTAGTCGCCTTGGTCGAGGCGGTTGCCGCCGCATACCAGCTTTGCGCCTTCGTTCTTGCCGACTTCCACGTAGCTCAGGTCGGTCTGGAGCTGTTTCTCGTTGACAGCAGGGCCCATCTGTACGGTTTCATCGAGGCCATTGCCCACTTTCAGTTTCCTGGCGCGTTCCACATAGCGATCGATGAACTCGCGGTACACGCCTTTCTGCACGATGATGCGGCTGGTTGCGGTGCAGCGCTGGCCGGTGGTTCCAAACGCGCCCCAGAGGCCACCTTCAATGGCGAGATCCAAATTGGCGTCATCCAGCACGATCATTGGATTCTTGCCGCCGAGTTCCAGCGAGCAGTGCTTGAAACTCTGAGCGGCGATGCCGCCGACAATTCTGCCGACCGCCGATGATCCTGTCAGCGAGACGGCTCGCACATCGGGATGTGCGGCCAACGGTGTGCCCACATCAGCGCCGAAACCGGTCACGATGTTGATGACACCCTTGGGTAATCCGGCATCGTGAAGGGCCCGAACCAGATTGAAAGTCGAGAGAGGAGTGTCTTGGGCGGGCTTGATGACGCACGTATTACCGCAAACGACGGCTGGCAAAAGTTTCCATGACGAGATGGCCATGGGGAAATTCCACGGCGTGATCATGCCGCAGATGCCGATCGGCTGGCGTACGGCCATGGCAAACTTGTTTGGCATTTCCGACGGCACCGTAGGACCGAACAGGCGGCGGCCTTCGCCGGCGTTGTAGTAGGCGGCATCGATCGCTTCCTGGACGTCTCCGCGAGTTTCGGCCAGAACTTTGCCCATCTCGCGAGTCATGTCGCGGGAGTAATCTTCCTTGCGCTCGATGAGGATTTCGGCTGCACGAAACACAATCTCTGCGCGGCGCGGAGCGGGCACCAGACGCCATTTGGCAAACGCACGCTTGGCTGCTTCGACTGCGGTGTCAACGTCGGCCTTGGCGGATTTTTGGAAAATTCCGACCAGATCCCGGGTGTCGGCGGGATTGCGATTTTCAAAAGTCTGTCCGGTCGAGGCGTCGACCCACTCGCCATCAATAAAATTCTTGAAAACGCGCGTCTTGCCGTAACTGAGCGAGGCAGGCGGCTGCGCCAATGTATCGGTTGCCATAAGGTCTCCTTGGATGAATGCCCAAAGTATTGATGCTACAACCTGTGAGGAAGACGCGGCAAGGCGGCGCACCGCACGGCAGTTTCCGCCTGTTAACTATCGCCACCGTTTCAACTGCGGCCAGAGTTGGCTCAGCGTGCCGAATTTTGCTCCCCTGCAGATGTTGACCGAGATGCCCGTCTCCAGCGCCCAGGGATTGTCTGCGGACAGGCCTACGAAATCGACCTGATTAAAGAGTTGCTCCAGCCGGTCCTTTCGGTCGCCGAGCACGATCATGCAATTGCCGGAATTCCCTCGCGGGCCCCAGAGAAAATAGGTGCGGTCCCCGCTGAGGGCCGGAGGAAGTCCGCGCGCCCGGCCAAAGAAATCAACGGCTCCCGCCTGACCATAATCTTGAGCAAAGATGGCACAGTCGCCGCGCTGGTCTACCGGAATGCGGTTCCACGCCACCTCAGCTTCGTCAGCGATCTCTTTCCAGCCAAACTGGTCTGCGTACCACTGTGGCAGGGCCGCACGTGCGTGGGAATACTCATTCACCGGAAGCTTGAAGGGAAGAGTCTTCGCGTAGGCAAGGAAGTGTTCGGGAGACAGAATCGGCACGACGATGGGCGCGAGATAAACACCGTTGATCAGCAGAGTGATAACAACGGCACGCTTAACCCACTGGAGACGGGGCCTGCCCGTCTCTGGACGATCAAGCACGTTTTCCAGGATCACGGCACCCGCTGCCAGCAACATGGGATAGATCGGCGCGAGATAGTAGTTCTTCCCGTGCAAAACGAAGAAAACGGCGTAGGAGACCAGGTAGGCCCAACCCAGCACGCGATAGGGCCGGAGGCGCTTCCAGAAGAGCAGGGCGAATAATCCGGCAAGCCAAATAGGAGCGTTCAATGGATTGCTGACAAGCATTTGTTGCAAGAAGAATTGAATTGGCCCCCACACCACGTCGCGTCCTTCTGCTTTGATCGCGCGCATTAACTGGACGAAAGGCCAGTGGTAATGGATGTTCCACAGCAGGTTCGGCAGGAAGATCAGGAACGCGGCAATTCCACCCAGCCATATCCACTTGTTCAGAAATGCGCGGCGTTGCTCGGTTAACTGCAGGCCCACGACAATCCCGAAGCCGAAGACAGCGATCGAATACTTTTCCTCCAAACCAAATCCGGCGACCACGCCAAACCACAGCCAGTAACGGGGATCATTGCGTTGCACGGCGAGGATCAGGAAATACACGCATCCCATCCACAGGTTGGGTTCGAGACAGTTGGTCCCAAGCAGGCCGCCGTTGGAGAGGTACTGAGGATCGACCACCGAACAGATGGCGCTCAAGAGGATGGCGTAGCGTCGTCCGCCGAGTTCCCGGGCAAGTACGCCGCTCTGCACGACCAGCAAGGAAGAGGCGACGGCGGGAATGAGTCGCACGCTGCGGAGCGAGTCCCCGAATACGGCGCGGCAAACGTGAATCAGAAAAGGGATGAGAGGCGGCTGATCTACGTATCCCCATTGCAGGTGGTCACCGCACGCCATGTAGTCGAACTCATCCCGGAAATATCCATACCGGTTGTTGAAATAGATGTGGAAGACAAGTTTGGCGAGAGCAATCCCCCACACAATTGCCATCGCTCCGTTGAACGGAGAAACCTTCTCGTTGTTCAGCCTCGGCGAACCGTCAACCATCAGAAGAAGAGTACTCGACGCGCCAAGTTCTGTCGCGCTGGCCTGACATTCCCCGTGACACCGGGCGTGACTCCGCGCACAGACGGCCCGCCGCTGCCGACTTAGAATTCCGTTAGAAAGCTGGCTTCTTGACGACCGCTTCCCGGGAGGTGCGTCATGGTGCTGCTCTTAGCGTTTCTCCTCCTTACCTTCTGCATCATTCTTGTTCTGCTGCTTCCTGTGCTCTGGGGACGAGATATCTATCAGCGGTATTCCGGGCCGCGTGCCGTAACCTGCCCGGAGACGCACGAGCAAGTTGGCGTGACGATCGGTGCAGCCCACGTGGCAGCTACGGGACTCTGTGGTCCGCCTGAGTTTCGCTTGACGGACTGCACGCGCTGGCCCGCCCGCATCCGTTGCGGTCAAGGATGCCTAGCCGAGGCCCTGCGGAATCCTCCTTATACCGAGGGCGAAGTCCATTTACCCAAGAGCCAGCGGCAGATTTTTCACCTGCCCGTACTGTTGGCTGCTTTTGCGGCCTGGTATGCGGGAATGATTTGGCATTCGCAGTATCTGTTCCGGGCTCGCTGGATGCACGAGTTGAGTCTGACTCCGGCACAAGTCAAACAACTCGTCGCCTGGTACTCACCGCATTTGCTGAGTGTCGCTGCCTGCCTGTTGTTTGCCTATGGCGTGGCCTGGCTCTATACCTGGCTGGAACATAAAGGCGTGTGGCAGGGAATCTTTGCTGCGACCCTGTTATGGGTGGCATTGATGGTGGTGACGCTTCCGTCTATGCTCGGGCTTTCGCACACGCTTTTATTGATTGAGGCGGGATACGGTCTGGTCGCAACCCTGCTGGTCGGAGCGATCATCGGCGGCTTGAGTGGAAGAATGTTGCTGCGGGAAGTGTGAGTGACCGCGATCGGTCATAAACCTCCTGAGGAGAAAATGGCCACATCAGATGATGTGGCCATTTTCAATCTCTGGAGAATTATCGCTGCGCGGTGGTTTGATCGTTCTTCAGAACACTCACCTCTACGCGGCCGCCGCTGACGCGCTTCGCTGTCGTTGCCTCCGGCAAAGGAGCGTTGCCCATGCTGAGCACATAAATCCGGTAGACCGGAATGTTGTGGCTGAGCACGAAGTAGCGCATGACCGAGTCGGCCATCTTCTGCGAATTGGCGATCGCAGTCTGGCCTGTCCCGGAGGAATATCCACGGACTTCGATGATGTAGCTGCGCTGATCTTTGACGGACTCGGCCACCTGGTCGAGCGCGTCCTTGGCTTGCTTGCTCAGCACGCTTTGTCCGGGGTGGAAGCGAATCTCGGTCTGGTTGGTGCCTTTGTACTGGTCGAGGCTGCTTACTTTCTGCTCGACGCCCGATACACGCGTAGTCGCATCCGCGGCAGCAGTCTGGGCAAGCTGCGCTTTGTTGGCTGCGTCGCTGGCGTGCTGGTCGGCAAGGTTCGTCTTCTCGGAAGCAAGCTGGAGCCCTTGCTGCGCGCGTGAATCGATGTCCTTGATCCGCGTCTTGTTCTCGGTGGTGATTTCATCCAGTTCGTTCAAGCGCTCGCTGATGGGCCGGGTCATGCGCTGCACATACTTCTTGCTGGCGAATGGATGTGTGACCAGATTCGAGAGGTTGGGTTCATCGCCGTCCCAGAAATCGGTGGACGTGGGAGCCGGAATTGGTTCTCGGATCGACTCCGGCCCTTGGCTCGGGGAACTCTGGCTCGTGGACGAAGTGGTGGAAGACTGCTGCGCAAAAACGGAAAGAGTAAGACCGGTGGATAACAATACAGCTAACGCGATGCGGTGATTCATACTGCCTCCCCTGTCAATGGCGGATAGTGACGACACGCCGCTACGGAATTCGCCGACAGATGATTTTGCGCCCTAAGGCCAAAACGCGCAAGTGGCGCGGGAATAAGGGCTATGGCAGAGGCCGGACCTTGCCCGGACGGTACCTCTCCGGGAAAGTGCTGGCTTTCGTCCACTTCTTGACCGGACCGCCGACCGCACCTACACTTCATTCCCATGGGAGTGTCTATGTTCCAGCCAAAGGTCGTTGCTTGTCTTGCCTTTTTCCTGATTCTCGCGAGCGTGCCCTGCGCACTTGCCGCAAATCATCGCGTGCTCGCCTACTACTATTACGGGGACAAAACGAACTCGATTTCCTACAGTGCCGCGAACATTCCCTATACCCAACTCACGCACATTGTGCACGCCAATATCTCGCCTGCACCGCAGGGCGATGGGTCGCTCGGCGTTCCCACCACGTTTCTGGAACCGGAACTGATTTCGCGTGCGCACAAGGCTGGCGTAAAGGTGCTGGCGTCGGTAGCCGGGCCTCCCTATCTGTTTGCCAAGATTAATGCCGACGCCACGTTGCGCACCACTTTTGCGCAGAATCTTGCCCAGTTCGTGGTTTCGAATGGATATGACGGGATAGATTTCGATTACGAAGTGCCCTTCCACCAGACGGAGGCGACGAACTTCACGTTGATGGTGCAGGCACTCCGCAATGATTTGCCTGCGGGACAGTATCTAATCTCGGCAGCCGTTACTTCGAATCCCGGCTCCTGGGGTGTGTACGACTTTCCCGGGCTCATTCCACTGCTCGACTTCTTTAACGTGATGACATACGACTTTCACGGTCCGTGGACAGATCACTCCGGGCACAATTCGCCTCTGTACCTGAGCCCACTTGATCCCGGACAGGAAGGAAGCCTGAAGACTTCGGTCGACGACTATCTTTTCCAGTTCAAAGTTCCAGCCGCGCAGATCAACTTGGGCACTGCGTTCTACGGCTATGGCTTCGACGTGAACGGACTGTGGTATTCCTGCGGATGTGAGCAGACGTCGAGCTTCACGTACACGCAGATCCAGCAACTTCTCGCCGCCGGGGGCTGGACCCAGGCTGTTGATCCGCTTGCGTCTGCGCCCTACGCAACAAATCCCAACACAGCTCACATCGGATTTCTCACCTATGACACGCCATCGTCGACTGCGCTGAAAGTGAACTACGCGCTCAAGACGCGCGGGCTCGGCGGCGTTTTCATGTGGGAGATTTCGCAGGATTACGACGGGAAAACGCAGCCGCTGATGAGCGCGATGCATAGCGCAGCGATGTCCGACGTTGTTTTCCAAATTTACACAACAATTCAACTTCCACCGCCCGTGAAATTCTCTGACTCGGCCGCTCATGAGTAATTCATAGACCATCCTTTTACAACTCTCTAACGTTCGTGTGACACCATCACGCGCACACGTTCGTATTCTGCGCTTACGTTGATTTCGAAGTCCCTGCATCGATCCGCAACGTCATTCCGCATCAATTCTGGAGCGTAGTCGCATGAAGCAAGAAGAAGTACTGTCTGCAGATCGAGCTACCAACGAATCCAACCCCACGAAGTCTATCGAGCGCCGCTCATTCCTGAAGGGCCTGGGAGTGGCCGGAGCCACCGTGACTGCCAGTGCCCTGATGGCTGGCCAGAGCCTCGCCCAACTCAGTCCGGTCAGCACCGGCAAACTCAGCAAGGGCGACGCCGCCATCCTGCGATTCCTCGCCGCGGCCGAGCTGATCGAGAGCGATTTGTGGCAGCAATATGCCGAACTGGGAGGAGTCACTTCGGGAAACCAAAATCCGTACCAACTCGCACTTCAGCAACTCGACGGAGATGGTTCGCAATACATCTCGAGCAACACCCTCGATGAAATGAGCCATGCTGCCTTTATTAACGCGTACCTCGAATTGAGAGGCGCTGCGCCGGTGAATCTCAACAAATTCCGAACCCTGCCCAGCAGTCAAGCCACCGGCGCCAAACAGATCGGCCGGCTCACCAACCTGATGCAGCTTACCGTTGACACCAGTTGGTATACGCGCTATCGCAGCAAGAAGAATCCCGATTTCGGTGCCACCTTTCCGCAAGCGATCGAGCTGGTCGACCTGCCGGCGATTCCCCGGGATAACTCCGACTTCGGCCCCACCGATCACATCCAGGCGATCGCTAACACCGCGGCCTTCCATTTCGGATTCATCGAGCAGGGTGGCAGTAGCCTGTACTCGGCCATGTCGCAGAAAGCGCACGATGCGGAAGTTCTCCGCGTAGTGTTGAGCATTGGCGGGGACGAAGTCGCGCACTTTTTGGAGTGGGTCGACTTCGCCGGCAATGGTGTGCAAACTCCCATTGCGCCCTTTACCGATCCGACGAACGGATTGACCTTCCCGGATTTCAATGCGACTAACAATCCGTTATTGCAAACCAACCTGATCTTCCCGGTACCATGCGAATTCCTGAACGCAGCCCTGCCCCACTGCGCAGTGATTCGTCCCACAGCCCCAGCGGGGATCGCAGCCGGAGCCGTCAAGGCTTTTACCGATGACGGCTTGTTCATTGGCCAACCGGCGGAGTTCTTCGACACGTTGAGCACCCTCGCTGAAGCCGCCGACGCCGCCCAGCGCGGCTTCTGATGAAGTTGCTGTAAAGCGTACGGACGGCGCCGAGGCTGGCCAGAGCATCGGCGCCGCCGTTCACTTTCTTAGCAGTCATTGCAGCAACGCGCAGCACGCTTGCGCGGACATCCAACGGAGGAACGAAATGTTCGAAGGACTATTTCAGCCAATGCACCTGATGATTATTGCCGGGATTGCGCTGCTCGTTTTCGGGCCAAAAAAACTGCCTGAGTTGGGCAAAGGATTGGGAGAAAGCATCCGCGGCTTCAAAGCGGCTATGGCGGAAAAGGACAAAGAGAATCCGGCCGCCCGGAAGCAGGACGTAGCGGCCGGGGAGAAACAGCTTAATTCTTAGTTCAGCGCGTAAACGTAAATAACGTTGCCGCCGGCGCCTGCATTTAACGGAGATCCGATTGCCAAGGTGCTGCCATTGATCGCCGCTGACCAACCGTACGCACCATTCCCATTTCCCGCCGGAACGCTGAACCGGTTCGTCGGCGCCATGTTAGCCCAGCCCGTCGATGGTTCTATATAGAGATCAGCAATTGGGTGGCTGTACGTATAGGGCGACCCAGCCAAGACATACTCATTGCAGATGGCGACGGAGTTCAGGCCGAAAAAATATATGTTCGGGTCGGCAAGCTCGGCGTTCTGTGTGGCCGTCCTCCATCCACTGGCTGGCCGGATGAACAGGTCCACGCTGTCGAAGCCCGCCGCAGCAATCGTATTACCGCTGATTCCCATGCTGATGCCGAGTACGCCCACGTCTCTAGCATCTGAGGCGGTAAGCTTCCCACTCTCCGTAGTGCTGACCCACTGCGTCCCTGTTTTCTGGAACACGTACACTGCCCCGGCTAGATATGTCGACCCGAGGGCAACATTGGGAGCACCGGCGGCGATGGTGTCGCCTAAGACGATGACGCTGTATCCGAAGTCGTCCCCTGCTGCTCCATCGGAAGCCGTGAGCTTGGCGGTTTCCGTCATGTTCGCCCAACCGCCTGTGGGCTTCGAGTACACGTACGCGGCCCCCGACCCGTTTGGCTCCGGGTATCTCGCCCCCACCGAATTGTTTTGTACCGCTCCAACCACAATCGTATTTCCTGCGATGGCCACGGAAGAACCGAAGAAGTCTCCTGCAATTGCATCGGAAGCAGTCAGCTTCGCGGTTTCTGTGCTGGCGGTCCATCCGCCGCTCGGTTCCACAAAGACGTACGCGGCGCCAACCCCGTTATTAGTGCTGCCTGATCCCGCCACGATTGTATTTCCGCTAATTGCTGCTGAAGACAGATACGAGCCGTCCGACGCACTCAAGATGGCCGTTTGCGTTGTGCTGATCCATTTGCTTCCTTTGCGGACGAAGATATACACCTGTCCTCCAGCACAGGTCACGATCGTGTTCCCGCTGATCGAAACGACGAATCCGAATTGAAGCGGATTGCCGGTCGCTGAAAGCGTTGCCTCCAGAAACCATGGATTTGAAACCTGGGAGCTTGTGGTGGGACCAGCATTCGCGGATACCATCGAACTGAGGACGATGGCGAGCGCGGCGAAGACCTTGAACCTGCGAAGAAACTGCATGACTGCCTCCTGAATGGGCGGAGAGATATCTACGTTAAGGAATTCTGCGGGGGACAGAAACCGAAAACAGGCCATGCACTATGACACAAGTTTGTTGAACTTCCAATAGGGCAGGTTTGCGGAGTCTGTGGAAACCAGGGCAGTTCGAGCGGCCCGGCTGCGATGCTAAACTCACAACACATGTTGAGCCACCTGGAGTGCACTCGCTGCGGAGAACAGTATCCGGCCGACCGCGCTCAGTCGGTCTGCCCCAAAGATGCCGGCGTTCTTTACGCCCGTTACGATTTGTCGTCGATCAAGCGTTCCTTTTCTTCCGCGCGGCTCGCCGGACGCACTCCGACCATGTGGCGTTACGACGCGGTCCTTCCCGCGGCCGATCCAGTTTCGCTCGGCGAGGGGTTCACGCCCATGTTACCGAGCCGCGAATACCCCAACGTTTTTATCAAAGATGAGGGATTGAATCCGACTGGATCGTTCAAGGCGCGAGGTCTTTCTGCCTGCGTCACCATGGCGCGTCATTTCGGATTGAAAAAGCTGGCGATTCCTTCGGCGGGAAATGCGGCGGGAGCGCTCGCCGCCTACGCGGCTGCTGCGAA
>Ga0335070_10003161_pt1 | contig 19149 bp, 16 predicted proteins | sample Lox_Sample_13_FD_206722 | JGI IMG/M metagenome (GOLD analysis project Ga0335070, IMG submission 206722) | Soil microbial communities from Loxahatchee National Wildlife Refuge, Florida, United States - Lox_Sample_1.3 | ecosystem: Environmental > Terrestrial > Soil > Wetlands | place: USA... | reverse complement strand
TCTTCGCCTGGGTTGACCCCGGGTTCGTGAAGAGGGCAAAGGAGAGGGCGGGCGGTTTCATCGTCGGAGGGGGGAACTACGGCCAGGGCTCCAGCAGGGAGCACGCTGCCCTCGCGCCGATGTACCTCGGGGTCAAGGCGGTGTTCGCGAAGTCGTTCGCGAGGATCCACAGGGCCAACCTGATCAACTTCGGGATCCTACCCCTCGAGTTCGCCGATCCCGCGGACTACGACAAGATGGCGCTGGGGCTCCGGCTCCAGCTGGCCGATGTCACAGGGTCTCTCTCCAGGGGCGACAAGGTCCTGACGGTGTCCTATCCGGGAGGGAGCTTCGCCGTGAACGCGGACTTCACCGCGAGGGACAGGTCGATCCTGGCCGACGGCGGGCTCCTGAACTACACCAAAGCCAAGTTCGCGGTCTAGGGCCGAGCCCAGCGCGGAGCTCTTTAATACCGCGTCCGCGTGGCGGCAGACGAAAGCATGAAAGCTGCGGTCCTGGGAGCCGGCGGCATCGGCAGCGTCGCAGCCAGGGACTTCGCCTCCAGCCTTCCCGACTGGCAGGTCACGCTCGCCGACCTGGACCTGGCCAGAGCGAAGTCTGTCTCGACCGCTCACAGGGGCGGCAACCTTGTCGCGGCGCGACTGGACGCAGCCTCGGGAGAAGGGATGGTCTCTTTTCTGAAGGGTTTCGATCTCGTCCTGAGCGCCCTCCCCGGGAGCGTGGGGTTCGCGGCGGCCGGGGCTTGCGTGGAAGCGGGCACGGACCTCGTGGACGTTTCATTCTCGCCCGAGGATCCCTTCCTTCTTGATGACATGGCCCGCAGCCGCGGTTCCCTCCTTGTTCCAGACTGCGGGGTCGCGCCGGGGTTGAGCAACGCCCTGGTCGGGAGGGCCGTGGCCCAGCTGGACGAGGTCGACAGCGTCCACGTCATGGTGGGAGGCCTTCCCGTGGAGCCTTCTCCACCCTTGGGCTATGTGGTGACTTGGTCGGTTGAGGGTCTCATCGACGAATACACCAGGAAGGCGAGGCTCATCGACAACGGCCGAATGAAGGAGGTGGACGCTTTGACGGGGGTGGAGAGGATAGACTTTCCCGGCGTGGGACCTCTCGACGCCTTTCTCACGGACGGTGCGAGGACCCTCTTCCGGACTGTCCCGCGAGTGAGAGAGATGTGGGAGAAGACGCTCCGCTATCCCGGGCACGTCGAGGTGATGTCGGCCCTCAGGGACCTCGGCCTCTTCGACGAGAAGCCGCGCGAGGTGGACGGCGTCGAGGTCGTGCCGCGGAGGCTGACCGCGCGCCTTCTAGAGGAGACCCTGAGGGTACCCGGAGCCGAAGACCTCCTCGCGATGAGGGTTGAGGTGAGCGGTCGCGGCGGCGGGACTCACAGGCGCTTCGAGAACTTCGTCCTCGACTACTTCGACAGGGCCACGGGCACCACCGCCATGGCCCGCACGACCGCCTTCACGGCGTCCGTAGTAGCCCAGCAGGTGGCGATGGGGAACATAGAAGGAAGCGGCGTGCTCACGCCCGAGGAGATCGGCATGAAGGCCGACGCCTTCGACAGGCTGATCCAGGGCTTGGGCGCCCGTGGCGTCAGGGTGAGGTAACGATCCGATGCGACGCACTGCGGGTCGCTATTAGCTCTGCGCGGTTTGGCCTCCGTGGCGTTCATCAGGTGCAGGGAGTGCGGCGAATACATCGCCGTTGGGCCTCAGCTCTACAACCCTTACGTCGACAACGACCTTAGCTCCCTCCTGTTCAGGCGGTTCCAGCGCCATTGCATCGACAGGCGCCACCTCATGGGCGCAGGCGGATCGTCCTGGCTCATCGAAACGGCGGACTTCAGGCTTTCCGCACTTCCCCCTCGTCCCGCTCCCGGAGGGGGCTCTTCAGCCGGGCCCGCTCCTGAAGATCCCGGACACCCCTAGGATCATCAATGCCACACCGGCCAGCGTCCAGACCGTGACTTGCTCCTGAAGGATCACCGCTCCTAGGGGAGTTTATATTTCCGCCTGGGGGCGAGACACACTCCTAGGGGACAGCTCGGTGACCCGGGAAGCCATCTTCGCGGTCCTGACGGTAGGGCTCATCCTGCTCAACGGCGTCACCTTCGTGGCGGCATATCCGGAGACGCTCCGCATAGACGGGGGGTGCTGCTCGAACCTCCTCCTTGCCAAGGACTTCTCCGCCTACTACACGGGAGCCTGGCGCCTCCTCCATGACCCGGACCAGCTCTACACCAGGGGGAACGTCGACGACGGGGGACCCTCCACGCCCCCCGCCCCGGAGTCCTTCAAGTACACGCCCTCCTTCCTCCTCCTGATCGTGCCGTTCCTGACCCTTTCGTACCAGGACGCGCTTCTGGCGTTCGACTCCGTCCAGTTCCTTCTGCTTCCCCTGATCGCCGTTCTCCTCTTCTTGCTGCTGAGAAAGCAGAGCGACCTGTTCGTGGGCGTCGCCCTGGTCCTGGTGCTTCTACTGCCTCTCCCCCTGCCCAGGTGGAGCATCTCCGCTGCCTACTACTGGCAGTGGGCGGAGGGTCAAGCCAAGGTCCTGGAGACGTTCCTCTTGCTATCGTCGTTCTGGCTGGGGCTTTCCGGCCGGGCGAGGACGTCCGGGGCGGTCTTCTCCCTCGCCGCCTTCGACCCCCGGTTCGCGGTCCTCGGGCTCCCACTGCTTCTTCTGTTCAACAAGGGGCGTGTGCGGCCTTGCTGCGTCTCCTTTGCCGCCTCCCTGTTCCTGCTGAACCTGCCCCTCCTTCTGCCACAGGTGGCTCGGGGCTTCTTCACGATGGTCTTCTCGTACGGGGCTCCGACCCCGCTCTACTACTACTCCTTCATACCTCTGTCCGCCGTGGCGTCCCTCTATGTCGCATACAGGGCCGACCTTTCGCAGCTCGTTCGGTCGCTCAGGAAACGGGCTTCGAACCCATGACGGGGACATTGGAAAGCATATTAGCTCCGCTGCGTAGCTGCGGTTTGGTGCCCTATGATGAACTACCGCAGGCTCGGCAAGGCCGGAGTCAAGCTGAGCGAGCTCTCTCTCGGTGCCTGGGTTACGTATGGCGGCCAGGTTGGAGAGGAGGTCGCGCTGAAATGCATGGAGGCGGCCCACAACGCCGGCGTAAACTTCTTCGACAACGCCGAAGCGTACGCCCGTGGAAACGCGGAGCTGGTGATGGGGAACGTGATCAAGAGGCTCGGATGGGCCAGGGAGGACTTCGTCCTGTCCAGCAAGGTCTTCAGGGGAGGAGAGGGCCCCAACGACCGGGGCCTGTCCCGCAAGCACGTGATGGAGGCCTGCGCCAGATCCCTCAAGCGCCTTCAGGTGGACTACCTTGACCTCTTCTTCTGCCACAGGCCGGACCCGAACACCCCCATAGAGGAGACGGTGAGGGCGATGGACGATTTGATCCACCAGGGCAAGATCCTGTACTGGGGGACCTCCGAGTGGACCGCCGCAGACATCATGAGGGCCTACGGCCTGGCCCGTGAGCTGGGGATGACCCCGCCGACGATGGAGCAGCCGCAGTACAACATGCTTCATCGGCAGAGGGTCGAGATAGAGTATGCGCCCCTTTACCGGGAGATAGGCCTTGGGACGACGATCTGGAGTCCCCTGGCGTCGGGGCTGCTCAGCGGCAAATACAGCTCCGGGATCCCCGAGGGCTCGAGGGCCGCGCTGCCTGGGTACGATTGGTTGAAGGAGAGGATCACCGCGCCCGATGCCATCGCCACCGTGAGAAAGCTGGAGCCCGTCGCGAAGGAGCTGGACTGCAGCCTCGCCCAGCTGGCTCTCGCCTGGTGTCTGAAGAACTCCAACGTCAGCACTGTGATAACCGGCGCCAGCCGCCCGGAGCAGGTGGTCGAGAACATGAAGGCTGCGGACGTGGTCCCGAAGCTCACCGAAGGCGTCATGGCAAGGATAGAAGGGCTCCTGGGCAACAGGCCTGAACCATTCGGCGACTGATTCCCAGGTCCACCCCAGCTCCCGAGGACTATCGCGCTTCCAGGCTGGCCCTCTTCAGCCTTGACTTCTGAACCATCTCCTTGAGGGTGGCCAGGAGAGTTCCATCGTCGAACCCCTTTCTCTCCCTCCATTCGAAGACAACGACTCCGTAGACGTAGAACGGCTGCATCGCCGCTGGCGAGGCTCCGGAGGCCTTTTCGATCTCCGACCTGAAGAGGGATATCAAGAGCGTTGGGTCTATCTTGTCGTCCGCCCTCACGGTGAGCCTCCATCCTGCCGAGGTGGAGCTCACGAAACCTCTGTCTCCCTCCTCCTGGTTCTCCTCCAGAGTGTGGCCCTTCATCTTCTCCAGCTTTAGAACTACCCACAGCCCGTCGGGCGTCTGGGCGTCGGCTTGGATCATTCGGCTTTCGGGCAGCTCTGTGGTCTATTAAGCGTTGAAACCCAAGCCCAAACCTCTACAGGATCCACTTCTCGTGACTTCCCTGTTGTCCACATTCGTGCTATCGATCTTCGACAGGCGGCTCTCGCGCACGGGCAGGTTCGCATGCCTGCGATCGAAAGAGGAATTGCGCGAAGCCCCATTAGGAATGTCTGGTCATGGTCATGAATCCAGTCAGACCCGTCGGTCGGGACCGGGAAGTATCACAGAAGTTGAAGAAGCCCCGTGGAAAACGGCAGGGTAATATACGGCGGCGCCCGCTACTTCGGGGAAGGCGCAAAGAACGAATGCCCAAGGAACTAGATGAATTACGCGAAAGGCTCGAGAACCTCGAACAGAAGACAAAGGCCGACAACAAGAAGAGAAACGAAGAGTTCCAAGCCAAGATGAAGGCACTAGAGGATAAGCTGAAGGCTCTAGAGGCCAAGATCAAGAAGTAGCCTCTCGCCAGGCCGCAGCAGACTTTTTTCTGTGTCTCGGGACCCACCGATGGTACCTCATGCGCCGATTGGGCACATCCCTAGCGCACGGTCGGAGCGGGCCGAAGCCCTCAAGTCGTCGAAGAAGGAGAAGCCGAACCCGGGCTGCCGCTGCATTCCTGTAACCTACGGCACGGCGGTCCGCGGCGTAATATTAATGAGGCGCTGCTAGCCTAGGGCTTTCGTAGCGAACAGCAATGGCGGAAATGTGTGACATCTGTAAGAAAAGGCCTGCGACAGCCCAAGTCACCGTCATAGAGAACGGAAAGAGGAAGGTCCTGCATGTCTGCGAGCAGGACCTGAGGAGGCTGCAGCAGTCGGCCTCCCCCTTTGACCGGATGTTCGGCGGCTCTCTCTTTGACGAGCTGTTTCCTGGGATGGACGATTTCGGAGGTTTTTCCTCTGGGGAGGAGAAGCCCTTCTCCCGTCACCGGGAAGCTGTGGACATAGACCAGTACCTCTCCGAACACACCAAGGAGCTGCTTCAGAAGGCCGCCCAGACGGCCCAGGAGTTCAACCGCGACGAAGTTGACACCGAGCATCTCCTCTACGCGATTTCTGACAGCGACGTCGTCAAGGAGATCTACAAGCAGTTCAAGGTCAGCCCTGAAGAGATCAAGAGCTACATAGATGCGAACGCGCCCAAGGGAAGGGCGAAGCCCAAGGAGGGGGAGCCAACCCAGCTCAACATCTCGCCGAGGGTCAAGAGGGTATTTGAACTGGCCTTCCAGGCGGCCCAGGAGCTCGGTCACAGCTACATTGGGCCTGAGCACCTCCTCGTGGGCCTTATCGAAGAAGAGGACGGGATGGCGGGCGACCTCCTTCGCAGATACGGTCTCACGCCGGAGGCCGTCAGGCAGAAGATCGTTACGGTCGTCGGCAAAGGGGCCCAGGAGGGTCGGGTCGAAGCGCAGAGCACGACCCCTGAGCTGGACAAGTATTCCAGAGACCTTACGAAGCTCGCCAAAGAAGGGAAGCTCGACCCGGTCATAGGGCGGGCCGATGAAATTGAGACGACGATCGAGATACTGGCACGCAGGACGAAGAACAATCCAGTTCTCATAGGGGAGCCCGGCGTCGGCAAGACCGCCATAGTCGAAGGCCTCGCCCAGAGGATACTGCACGACGAAGTGCCCGAAGTGCTCCGAGGCAAGCGCATGGTGGAGCTCAACGTCAACTCCTTGGTCGCAGGCTCGAAGTATCGTGGGGAGTTCGAAGAGAGGATCAAGAAGGTCATAGACGAGGTGCTGGCCCAGAAGGACGAGCTGATCTTGTTCGTTGACGAGCTGCACACGATCATGAAGGCGGGCGGAACAGGCGAGGAAGGGGGCTTGGACGTCTCACAGGTCATCAAGCCACATCTCGCGAGGGGAGAGCTGCACATGATCGGGGCCACCACCCTCAACGAATACCAGAAGTACATCGAGAAGGACGCGGCGCTGGAAAGGCGTTTCCAGCCGGTCCTCGTCGCCGAACCCACAGTGCCTCAGACGATCGAGATACTGAGAGGGCTGCGCGACCGCTACGAAGCCCACCACAAAGTGAAGATCACCGACGAGGCCATCGTCGCCGCTGCGGAGCTATCCGACCGGTACATCGTAAATCGCTTCCTGCCCGACAAGGCCATCGACCTCATCGACCAGGCGGCCGCGAGGGTGAGGATAGGCATCACGTCCCGCCCACCGGAGGTTGCCGAACTGGACCGGAAGATCATCACCCTGAAACGCGAGGTCGAATCTGCCTCTCTCCGAAAGAAGTTCGAGGAGGCGAAGCAGCTCAGCGCGAAGATCGAGAAACTGGAGAAGGAGCGCGCCGAGACCGAGAACAAGTGGCGGAAGGAGAAGGGTGTCACGACATCTGAGGTCAAACGCGTTCACATCGCGCAGGTAGTGTCGAAGATGACCGGGATCCCGGTTTCCGACCTGACTCAGGAGGAGAAGGAGAAGCTGCTCAAGATGAAGGAGAGGCTGCACCAGCGCATCATAGGCCAGGAGGAGGCGGTGCAGGCGGTCTCTGACGCCGTCCTCAGGAGCCGCGCCGGGCTGACCGAAGGCAAGCACCCGATCGCGACATTCATGTTCCTGGGGCCGACCGGGGTCGGCAAGACCGAGCTCGCCAAGGCCCTGGCCTGGGTCGTCTTCGGCGATGAGAACGCCCTCGTCAGGATCGACATGTCAGAATACATGGAGAGGCACACGGTCAGCCGGCTGGTGGGTGCCCCGCCCGGCTACGTCGGATACGAGGAAGGAGGTCAGTTGACCGAGACGGTCCGGAGGAGACCGTACTGCGTAGTGCTTCTGGACGAGATCGAGAAGGCTCATCCGGACGTGGACAACATCCTTCTCCAGGTCTTCGACGACGGAAGGCTGACTGACGGAAAGGGACGGGTGGTCGACTTCACCAACACCGTCATAATAGCCACCAGCAACATAGGCTCCGACATCATACAGGAGAACCTGACCTCAGCCAACCCCAAGACGTACGGAGAGCTCAAGGACGAGCTGTTGGTCATCCTCCGCCAGCGGTTCAAGCCCGAGTTCCTGAACCGCATCGACGACATCATAGTCTTCCACGCCTTGACCAAGGAGCAGATCAGGCTCATCGTGCAGCTCCAGCTCGAGACCGTGAGGCGCAAGACGGTCGAACAGCGGATAGAGCTGAAGTTCACTGACGCGACGCTTGACAGGCTCGCTGACGTCGGCTACATCCCGGAGTTCGGCGCCAGGGAACTGAAGAGGAAGATACAGACCGAAATCGAAACGCCTCTCGCCAGGGAGATCGTGTCGGGCAACATCACTTCAGGCAGCACCGTGCTGGTCGACTTTGACAAGCAGAACAACAAGATGACGTTCACCAAGCAGTAGCATCGGGTCGATGTCCGCAGGGAAGAACCCGACCAGGAACACACACAGGTCGGCGACCGACAACAGAAGATGATCGACCAAATGAGAACGGAGTGACGATTGGATGGCCTTGCAAGGCACTCTCACCGACGAGGGCAGAACGGTTTGGTTGGTAGCCCGGCCTGGATTCGGACCAGGGTCACCGGCTCCAAAGGCCAGTATGCTTGACCTGACTACACCACCGGGCTTCGTTCTGTCTAGCAGCTGATTCCTTGGTTAATAAGCGCTATTTCAAAGGGTGGGTTGCATCGCTTCGCCAGAGAGGGTCTTCGCGATGTACTCTGCTGGGTCCACCATCCGATTCAGTAGCCTCGTTGCGCGGGCCCTCCTGGCGTCGCCCTTTTCAGACAGCAGGGTCCTCGCAGCGCCAACGAGCTCCGTGTCACTTCTTACGAGGACAAGCAGCTTCTCTTTCTCCAGGTACCTGTCGATGTACGTCGGCGTTCCTGGGAAGTACGAGACCGTCGGCACGCCCAAGAGGGCCGCCTCGGCGTTCATTGTGCCTCCCCTTCCGACGAAGAGGGCCGCGTCCTTCACCAGGTTGACTCCGAAGAACGGGCCTTCGGCCAGCGTCACCTTCCCGTTCAACCCCGCGACCAGCTTCTCCTGTTCGGCGTATCGGGCCAGCACCGTGATCCTGAATTCGGGGAAGGAATCGGCAAGTGAGATCACGGTCCTGAGGGCGTCCCCGTCGCCTCCGAGGAGGTAGCTTGCCTGAGATTCCTCCAGTCTCACGACGATCGAGCCCTTCGCCTTCCTTTCTGTCTCGTTGGGCTCAGGCCATCTCTCGGGATGCTTCACCCATGCGGCCGCGTCCACGGCACGGTACCTCCTGAGGTCCCCTGTCCTGACCCCCAGTCTGGCCCAAGCCGACAGGGGCACCGCCATCGGTGCGAACACCAGCCGCGAAAGCGGAAGGGTGAGCCTCGCCACCGCCTTGGAGTGCGGAGAGTCATTGGCGGCGTAGTGGGGGATCCCGAGCCCGAAGGCTACGCGAGCGGCCTCCGGCGAACTGAAGGAGAAGGCGGCATCGAAGCTCCTTCCCTCCATCATCTTCGCCAGCTCCAGGGACCTCCTCAGGCTGGCCTCCAGCTTCGCTGCGATCGAACGCCCTCCGTGGCTCCCCACGAAGGTCGCCTCGAGGCCCAGCCTCTGGACCACGTATGCGGCGTCATGGTACGAGCGCGTGGTGGTGAAGACGTCGTGGCCGCGCTCCTTCAATCCCCTTCCTATGGCGTCCAGGAAGATGAGCTGCTTCGGCGTCAAGGCGTCCATCCATATCTTCAACAGGTATACCCCTGGGCTCGGCCATTGGAGGCGTATCGCCACGCCCTTAAAGCGTTTTGCGGCCGAGGGGACTCCTCGTCGATTGGTCTCGCGCTTCCGATAGCGAACTGTTAAATCCGCACTTCGTGAAGGCAACGCCTGTTCGCGGCGGCTGAATGGCCCCATTGGATCAAGCCACCATCTATGGCGTGAGCGACGTGGGATTCGCGGCTGGGCGCAGGCTAGCATCCGCGGGGCTCGAAGTCACGATCGCAGACGAGAGCCTGAAGACCGCCGTCCGCCTCCCCAAGGCAGACAGTGCCGTTCTGTCCACGCTGTTCGGTGAGGACACCCTCAGCCCAATCGTGCCGCTCTCGGAATGCATCTCAAGGTCGGCCGTCCTGGTCTTCAGTCCGAAGCTCAAGTCGTCTGGCGCTGAGGGCAGGGCGGAGCAGCTCCTGCGGCTGAAGGAGGTCGGCCAGAGCCTCGGCAAGGGTTGCATCGTCCTCAACGTTGTGCCCCTCTCTCTGGGCGGCAACAAGAGCTTCGTGGGGATACTGGAGGAGCAGAGCGGCCTGAAGGCCGGAACCGATTTCACCTACGTCTACGCCCCCGCCTCCTCCGAAGGGGGGTCCCCCGTCGGGGGGATCATGGGCAAGCCCCTGACCAAGAAGCTGTCCGCGGCCCTGGGTCTCCCGTCGGCCCTGACCGACGTCGACACCGCGGAACTCATGTTCGTCGGGTACACGCTCAGGAAGTACCTGGAAAAGGCCGTCCAGGCGTCCATGTACAGGGACCTTTCGGTTACAGTGCGGCCCGACCGGACGCTCTACATCGACGACCTCTCCAAGGGCTTCTTCGAGGTGCAGCTGCTCATGGAAGGGCTCCAGCAGGGCGACCCGCTCCTTCACTTCGCCGCCGGAGCCATGCGTTCGCTTTCCAGCTACATGAAGATCCTCGAGTCGTTCATCCGCCTCCAGGTGAGGAACAGGGGGCTGAAGGCCATACGATCCAGGATCCTAGTGCTCTGGTCCATAGACCAGTTCGAGATGAAGGCCGAGAAGTCCCGCCTCCTCTCCATGCTGCTCGCCGAACTGCGAGAGGTCTTCGGCGAAGTGGAGTACTGGAACCCCCACGACCCGGAAGGAAGGGAACGCAGCAGGCCCCTGCTGTCGGAAAGGTATCAGGTGGTCGTGACCTGCAGCGCCCAGGACAGCAAGCTCATCGACTCCTCGCGTCCATCTCCCGGCCAGGTGGTGGTTACCGCCACCCTCCCGCCTGAAGTAGCATGACTTAATAGACAGAATTGGAGGAGCAGCTTCGACATGCCTTCGGTCGGTCTCGTGGGCGTCGGCGGCTGGGGTAAGAACCATGCGCGTGTCCTTGGCGAGATGGGCGTCCTCAAGGCAGTGTGCGATGTGGACGCCGCAAGGGCCGCCTCATTCGCTAGGCGCTACGGCTGCCCTTCTTTCACCTCGGTTGACGAGATGCTCTCCTCGACGCAGCTGGACGCCGTGCATGTCTGCACGCCGACGGTCACCCACGCCCAGGTGGCCAAGAGGCTCCTCGAGTCGGGACTGAGCGTTTTCGTGGAGAAGCCCCTGGCGGCCACGACCATGGAGGGCGAGATGCTCGCTACCTTAGCCGACGAGAAGAAGAAGGTCCTGGCGGTGGGGTTCATCGAGAGGTTCAACCCGGTGGTCGCCTACCTCAAGGACCTCGTCTCCAAAGGCAGGATGGGCGAGCTTCTCCTCGCCGAGTTCCACCGCGAAAGCAGGTGGGGCGGGATCAAGGACGTGGGCATCCTGAAGGACACCACGGTCCATGACATCGACACGGCGCGCTGGATCTTCGCGGAGGAGCCCGTGCAGGTCTTCGCCCGGACCGGAAGGGTCCGCGGGCGGTTCGAGGACTTCGCGGTGGTGGTCCTGGGCTTCAAGGGGCACCGTTCCGCGATCCTCACCTCCAACTGGGTGACCCCGAAGAAGGAGAGGATGCTGGAGGCGGTCTTCACCGAAGGGGTGGTGACTCTGAACTTCGTCACTCAGGAGGTCCGCATAGACAGCGAGACCAACACCGAGATCCCCCGCCTCCAAGCTCAGGAGCCCCTCGCCGCAGAGATCAGGTCCTTCCTGGATTGCGTCGCCACCGGCAGGAAGCCTCTCGTCGACGGCTGGGACGCCATCAAGACCAGCAAGATAGCCGAGGCCGCCGGCTACTCCAGCGAGAGAGGGCTCCCGGTGTTCCTTCATCTGTGACCGCGCAGCCTGGGGGCAAACGTTTTTAGCGGATTCGCCGGGAGGACTCATCGATGAACGGCTCGCAGAAGGTGACCAACTTCGTCAGCCCTGAGGCTAGGATAGGGAAGAACGTCAAGATCTGGCATTTCAGCTACGTGGGCGCCGGCACAACGATAGGGGATAACGTCTCGATCGGCTCCCTGGCACACGTCGACTACAACGTCAGGATCGGGGAGAACACCCGCATAGAGGGCTCCGTCTACATCCCGCCGCTTACCGTGATCGGGAAGGACGCCTTCATCGGCCCTGCGGTGGTGTTCACCAACGACCCCTATCCGATGAGCAAGAGGATGATAGGGTGCGTCGTCGAAGACGGGGCGGCGATCGGCGCCAGGGCCGTCATCAAGGCCGGTGTCAAGATAGGTCACGGCAGCGTCGTTGCCATGGGCTCGGTGGTGACCAAGGACGTCCCGCCGGACACGGTAGTGGCGGGGGTGCCGGCTAGGCCGTTCTACTCTCGTCGCGTGTACGACGAGAAGCGGAAGAACTGGGAGTCTCGGTTAGTCCTGTAAGGCGGGCATACGAGTCCCTCAGCACGTAGAACGAATAGAGCCAGACCACTAGCACCAGGCCTCCGGCCAGGGCCTTGGCTATGGCATAGAGAAAGACGACGTCGTAGGAGGATCCCTGGGGGGCCGCGAACGGGAGGACGAGCTCGTTAATGATAAAGAGGCTCACCAGGAGGATGACCCACGAGGCCACGACGAGCAGAGAGATGCTCGCGATTATCCTGGGCTTCGCAGTCAAGGGTGCCACCTCATCATCGCGAAGGTGATCAGGGAAAGCACGACCGCGACCAGCTCCACCACGAAAATGGTCGAAACGACCTCCTTCTCAGGCAGCGGCCCTCCAGCCAGCACCATCCTCGAAAGCGTCATCGGGGCGTCAGGGTCCCTGGAGGCCTCGAGGAGGTAGTCGTCCCGGAGCTTGACGGGCCTCTTCTTCATCTTCCTGTGTTCTATGAAACCCTTCACGGAGGAGAGCACGAAGAACGAGTTCAGGATGGCGGGTATGAGCGCTACGACCCCCACCATCTCCAACCTCCCCACTATCACGATGGCCCCGTAGGCTGCCCCAAGGGCGAGGCTCCCGGAATCTCCGGGGAAGATCCGCGAGGGATACCTGTGGAACGGGTAGAAGCCGACGAGAAGGAATTCGTACGCCAGGGTCACCCCCAGCATCACCCAGTCCCCCAAGACCGCGAAGGCCACCAGGAGAGGAAGGGCTGCGAGAGCAGAGTATCCCGTGAGGAGGCCGTTGTAGACGTCTATCATGTTGAACGTGTTGGCCGTGATGGGGATGGCCAACAGGACGAGCAGGGGATAGATGATGGTCAGTCTGAGGGACCCTTCGAAGGGCAGGACGAGGTGAGGGGAGTACGTCCCGAGGAGCAGGATGGGAAGTGACGCGGCGAACAGGAGGGCGACCTTCAGGGGACCGCTCATGGTCCTCAGGTCGTCCGCAAGCCCTACGGCCCCCGCGATAAGGGCCACCAGCGCCACCGAGACCGCCCTGAGGTCGCCTGACACAAAGTAGACCAGCGCCAAGGAGACGGCAAGCGCCAGCAGAATCGCAGGCCCGCCGGGCCTTGGGACGAGCGGCTTTCCCTCCTTATGGGCATCGGGCACCATCATGCCTCTCTTCCTGAGGTATCCGATGAGGTACTTGGTCGAGAAATAGCATATGGGAAGTGCCACGATGGATACCGCGATCTCAGCCCACAACTTCCAGCCAGCGCTCTCGAAAAGCCTGCCTTCGGGAGTTTAATAAGAGCTTCGTCGTCGAGTCAGCGCCTTATCTTTAAATAACCTAGCTTCCAGTAGTCGCGTGGGTTAATTTGAAGCTGAAAGAGCTGAGGCCCGATTCACGAAGGGTCTTCGTCGACGTCACCGTGAAGGAAACCTCCTCCCCCCGCGAGGTTTCGCTGAAGACAGGCGAAAGGGCTACTGTGGCCGACATCACGATCGAAGACGACTCAGGCACGTCTACCCTGACCCTTTGGAACGAGCTCGCGACCAAGGTCAAGGTCGGCGATAAGCTGAAGATAGAGAACGGCTACGTGAGCACCTTCCGCGGCGAAATGAGGCTCAACGTCGGGAAGTACGGCAAGCTCACCATCGAAGAGTAGCCTAACCGGCAAACTTTAAAAGAGGACTTCTTCAAGCTTCGGAAGGCTGACCCCCATGCCACAAATTGCCAGGATAAAGCTCGTCTCGACACGCCTAGAGGACCTGGAGAGGGTCAGCAAGGACATCAAGGAGCTCGGCGAGAAGACCGGCATCAACGTGAGGGGTCCGGTGCCCCTCCCGACCAAGAAGCTCAGGGTGGTCACGCGGAAGGCTCCCTCCGGGCAGGGGACCCACACGTTCGACAAGTGGGACCTCAAGGTCCACCGCAGGCTCATCGACATCGACGCGAACGAGCGGACCATCGCTCAGCTGACGCGCCTTCGCATCCCCGACACGGTCAACATAGAAATCAAGCTCAGGACAAAGTAGCATCCTTCTCCCTACGCTGGAAGATTCTTCAGTTAGTTACCATTCCAGGCCGGAGGGTGAAAGGGGAACGCCTTCGGGTACTCTTTGCCGTGCGAGTGCGACACAACCTATTTATTTGCAATCATAAACATGCGGTAGCGTCGTAAGATGTCGTTCGTGCCCATAGCTGCGCAGTCTATCCTCGGCTTCACCTTCGATTCGACGTCCGTCTTCTGGCTTGCTCCCGCATCTGGCGTCCTGGCCATAGTGGTCTCGCTTCTCTTGATGATCAGGATCGGCAGGATGGACCAGGGGAGCCCGAAGGCCATCGAGGTCGCCTCGGCCATAAGGGTCGGTGCCTATGCCTTCCTCAAGACGCAGTACACGACGATAGGCATCATCACGGCCGTCTTGGCTGTGCTTTTGGCCCTCGCCCCCAGCCTGGGCCTCGGGACCGCCGTCGCCTTCCTCGTCGGGGCGGTCGCGTCCCTTGCAGCGGGCTACATCGCCATGGACAACGCCACTAAGGCGAACGTGAGGACCGTCGCCGCGGCCAAGGTCAGCCCGGAGAAGGCCCTGAAGACGGCGTTCTACGGCGGGGCCACCATGGGCTTCGCCGTCGTGGGGCTGTCCTTGCTGGGTGTAAGCGTCCTCTTCCTCTTCTACGGCGGATACGGGGCCCTTTTCAACTCGACGTCGGTTTCGGAGGCCTCCAGCCTCGGGAGGGAGGCCGCGGGGGGCATCGTGGGGATGGGCTTCGGCGCCTCCCTGGTCGCCCTCTTCGCGCAGCTGGGCGGCGGCATTTACACTAAAGCGGCAGACGTCGGCGCCGACCTTGTGGGCAAGGTCGAAGCGGGCATACCCGAGGACGACCCGCGCAACCCCGCCGTCATTGCGGACAACGTAGGGGACAACGTCGGCGATTCCGCAGGAAGGGGCGCCGACCTCTTTGAGTCGGCAACGGGCGAGAACATAGGGGGAATGGTCATCGGCGGGCTCATCAGTGCGGCCACCGGCAACCTGATCTTCCTCATCTTCCCTCTGATCGCGCGCGCTCTCGGCATCTTCGCCACCCTCGTCGGCATGCCGTTCGTCAGGCTCGGCGCCGCCGAGGCCAAGAACCCCATTAAGGGATTGAGGAGGGGTCTGACCGCAACGACCATCGTCGCGGCTGTGCTGTTCTTCTTCGCGACGGACATCCTCTTCGGGAACACCAGCGGCGCGATCTACCTCTACTTCGCTCTCCTTTCGGGCCTGGTGGCCAGCGTCCTCATCGACTACATCACCGACTACTACACCGGTCGCGACCGCTCCCCCGTCCGGAGGATAGCCGACGCCAGCCAGACTGGCGCCGCCACGAACATCATCACCGGCATATCCGTGGGGCTCGAGGCCACGGCGCTCCCCGTCGTTTCACTTGGGGGAGCCCTCCTCGTGTCGTACTACCTTGGCAGCCTCTTTGGCGAAGCCAATCCAGCCGTAGGTGCATTCAAGGGAGGCATCTACGGCACGACCCTCGCGACCATGGGCATGCTAGCAGTCATGGGCATGGTCCTGGCCCTCGACGGTTTCGGCCCCATAGCCGACAACGCGGCCGGGATAGCCGAGATGTCAGGAGAGAAAGGGGCTGAAGAGACCATGGAGGCCCTCGACGCCGTAGGCAACACCACGAAGGCCCTCACGAAGGGGTTCGCCCTCGGCTCGGCGCTGCTCGCGGCCCAGCTGCTCTTCCAGGCCTACGTCGAGCAGGCGACATCATACTTCCATCTGAGCTCCTTCGTGGTCGATCTCTCCAACCCTGCGGTCCTGGTCGCCGGCTTCATCGGAGCCATGATACCGTTCTTCTTCTCGTCCCAGGCGGTGGCCGCAGTCGGCAGGGCCGCCTCCCTGATGGTCGAGGAGGTCAGGCGCCAGTTCAGGGAGATACCCGGCATCCTTGAAGGCACAGGCAAGCCCGACTACGGCAAGGCGGTGGACATCAGCACCAAGGCTGCCCTGCGAGAGATGGTCCTGCCCGGCTTCGTGGCCGTGATAGTACCCGTCGTCACGGGAGTCCTCCTCGGGGTCGAGGCTGTGGGCGCCCTCGTGATGGGCGCCACCCTCTCAGCTATACCGCTGGCCCTCTCCATGAACACGGGAGGAGGCGCATGGGACAACGCCAAGAAGTTCATAGAGTCAGGCCACCTCGGAGGGAAGCGCTCCCCCGCGCACGCCGCGGCGGTCGTCGGAGACACGGTGGGCGACCCTCTCAAGGACACCGCAGGCCCGTCCCTCCACGTCCTCATCAAGCTGCTCAACACGCTGTCGATCGTCTTCGTGCCCCTTTTCATCAACCTGCTTCACATCATCCATTGAGTCTTCGTTCCTGAAACAGGGAAGCCTGGGCCTTTTCCCTGCCGCCCAGGCTGCCTCCCCAAAGTTTTTATAATCTGAGCCTGCAGTCCTTCTATGGAGGCTTCCCCCCGGGCGATTTCTCCGAGCGGGGACCTCTTGGTTGAGCTCAGGGGCATTTCAAAGCAATTCCCGGAAGTGCTCGCCGTGGACGGCGTCGACTTCCAGCTCAGGAGGGGCGAGATTCACGCCCTCCTCGGTGAGAACGGCGCGGGCAAGACCACACTGATGAACGTCCTCTACGGCATAGTAAGGCCTTCCGCCGGCACGGTCTTCGTCAAGGGGAAGGCCGTCTCCATTCACTCCCCTCGAGACGCCATCCATCTGGGCATAGGGATGGTCCACCAGCACCTGAAGGTGGTGGAGCCGCACACCGTCGTGGAGAACGTGATCCTCGGGCTGAAGGAGCCCCGCTTCCTCCTCGACGTCAAGGAGGCTTCGAAGAAGGTCAGGGAGCTCGCCGACAGGTACGGTCTTCCCGTCGACCCCAGCTCCCGCATCTGGCAGCTCTCGATCGGCGAAAGGCAGCGCGTGGAGATCCTCAAGGTCCTCTATCGCGACGCCGAGATCCTCATCATGGACGAGCCCACCAGCGTCCTGACCCCGCAGGAGACAAGGGAGCTCTTCGCCTCTCTCCTCAAGATGAAGGAGGAGGGCAAGGGGATAGTCTTCATAACTCACAAGATGAGAGAGGTCTTCGAGCTCAGCGATCGCGTCACCGTGATGAGGAAGGGGAAGGTCGTCTCCACCCTGGACACGAAGGGCGCGGAGGAGCACCAGCTCGCCCGGCTCATGGTGGGCCGCGACGTGCTCTTCGACATCCAGAGGGCCGAGGTAACCCCTGGAAGGGAGCTGCTGGCGGTGAAGGAGGTGTCTTCGCTCAACGACAAAGGCCTCCAGGCGCTAAAGGACGTCTCAATCAGCGTCTGCGGAGGCGAGATCCTCGGCATCGCAGGCGTCGCGGGGAACGGGCAGAAGGAGCTGACGGAGGTTGTCGCCGGCCTCAGGCACGCCACGTCCGGTCACGTCCTGGTGGACGGCGTCGACGTCACCAACCGCTCGCCGAAGTTCATTTTCGAGCAGAAGCTCGCCTTCGTCCCGGAGGAGAGGATGGGCTTGGGAGCCGTCCCTTCCCTTTCCGTCGCGGACAACCTGGCCCTCAAGAGCTACAGATACGCGCCATATTCGCACAGGTCCGTCATCGACGAATCGTTCGTGGAGGGGAAGGCCCAGGGCCTCGTGAAGGAGTTCGACATCACGACGCCTGCCGTGACGACGCCGGCTCGGTTCCTTTCAGGCGGCAACCTGCAGAAGGTCGTGCTCGCCAGGGAGCTCTCCGGCATGGCCGCCTCGGAGCCGCCCAAGGTCGTGGTTGCCAGCTATCCCACGAGGGGGCTGGACGTAGGGGCGACGGAGTTCGTGCAGCGGAACCTCCTGAAGTACCGCGAGAGGGGCTCCGCCGTGCTCATCGTCTCGGAGGAGCTCGATGAGCTACTCATGATCAGCGACAGGATAGTCGTCTTCTTCGGCGGTCGGGTAATGGGGGACATCCCCCGTGCGAAGTTCGATGTCGAAGGAATAGGTCTCATGATGGCAGGGCGCACGGCGGCGGAGGCCCGGACGGAGTGAAGGTCGCCTCCAGGAACCTCAGGCTGATCAGGAGGACCGAGATCTCACGTGAGACCTCCATCATGATAAGCGTGCTCGGGGTCTTCATGGCCTTCGCCGTGGCCGGCGTGCTCTTCCTCCTGGTGGGCGTCAACCCCATCGCGGCCTACGGTGCGATACTGGACTCCTTCACCAACCCGATACTTCTGGGAAATACCATCCAGAGGGCCTCCCCCCTCCTCTTCGCCGCCCTTGGGCTCACCGTGGTCTTCAGGCTCAACTTCTGGAACGTGGGGGCCGAGGGGCAGATCGTGATGGGAGGCATCGCGGCCACCGGCATCGTGACCCTTCATCTCGTGTCTGGAGCCATACCGGACCTCCTCGTCCTGCCCACGATGTTCCTTGCTTCGTTCTTCCTCGGCGCCCTCTACGCGCTTGTCCCCGCCCTGCTCAAAGCCAAGCTTCAGGTCAACGAGATCCTCTCCACCCTGATGCTGAACTACATCGCCATCCTCCTGGGGAACTACCTGGTCTTCGGCCCATGGCTCGACCCCGCAGCCCACGGGTTCCCCAACAGCCGCATATTCCCGCCGGAGGCGGTCATCCCCGCCATCCCCGTCATAGGTGGGAGCACAGGGTTCCTCGTGGGCATCGTCGCGGCCGTCGGAATCTACTTCCTGATGAAGAGGACGACCTTCGGCTTCGAACTGAAGGTCACCGGGGACAGCACGAAGGCCGCGAAATACGCCGGCATGAGCTACACCCGCATCGTCAGCCTCGCCATGGCGATCAGCGGTGGACTCGCCGGCCTGGGAGGCCTCGTCCTCGTCAGCGGCATCATCGGGAGGATGAAGGAGGACTTCTCTGCGGGCTACGGCTACACCTCCATAATCGTCGCCTGGCTCGCCGGCCTGAACCCCCTGGCCACGGTCGTCGCCGCCTTCCTCTTCGGGGGCCTGCTCGTGAGCGGAACGACGCTCCAGGTCCGCCTCGGTCTCTCCTCTTCCACTACCAATATCTTCGAGGCTCTCATCCTGATCTTCGTGCTCGCCTCCGAGTTCCTCAAGAAGTACAGGGTCGTGATGGGAGGGGGGCTGTAGCTTGGACGCCGGCGTCCTGATCCAGACCATCCTCGTCACCGCGGTCGAAGAGGGAACCATACTCCTCCTGGCCGCCCTCGGCGAGGTCTACACGGAGAGATCCGGGGTCCTCAACCTCGGCGTTGAGGGGATGATGGCGTTCGGCGCCCTGATGGCGATCACGTCGTACCTCTTCACGGCCAACTACCTCATCGCGCTGTCTGTAGCCGCG
>Ga0335070_10003160_pt1 | contig 19154 bp, 16 predicted proteins | sample Lox_Sample_13_FD_206722 | JGI IMG/M metagenome (GOLD analysis project Ga0335070, IMG submission 206722) | Soil microbial communities from Loxahatchee National Wildlife Refuge, Florida, United States - Lox_Sample_1.3 | ecosystem: Environmental > Terrestrial > Soil > Wetlands | place: USA... | reverse complement strand
GATCGGGGCTGCGCGCTGCGAGCTCTCCTGGATCCTCGAGGACAATTTCGCCATGCGGAAGATCATCGAGAAGGTCGGGGGACGCGCCTACAAGACCTATCGGATCTACGAGAAGGCGATCGCCTGACCCCTGCCGTGCCACCCCCGGAGGGCGGCCCGGAAACGCGCGATTCGAGGCCCTCGTCGCAGGGCAAAAATCCACGCCGGGCAAATGCTTAAGCCTCATGACGCGTGGCGGAAAGAAACTTTGCAGCCCCGGGGGGCTTTTGCTATAACCCCGGCCGCCTCTGATCCCCGGTAGCTCAGTGGTAGAGCAAGCGGCTGTTAACCGCTTGGTCGCTGGTTCGAATCCGGCCCGGGGAGCCATTTACGGCAAGGGGTTGAGGAGGAATTCTCGACCCCTTGTTCGCCCCGGAGAGCGCTTTCCGGGCAGGATCGAGGGCGACAGAGGCCGAACGCCTGGCTCCCCGGGCCGTTTCATGGTCCTGAGCCTCCGACGGTGACGTGTTTCGCAAATTGGTAAGGCCCGCGCCGGTTCCTGGCGATCTTCGGAACCCGGCTTACATCTACTCCGTAGCGATCAGGCTGCGCCGGACAGTGGGGCGTCAGGTCGCCGGTGTAATTGACAGGCGGGCATGAACCACAATATCGCGATCCTGGACACTTCCGCGCCGAGCCTGTCGCCCGAGAGAGCCGCTCGCTCCTTCTATGCCGAGCGCATTCCGCTCGCGCCGCCGCTGCCCGATCGCGATCTCAAATGGCGCTGGGGCGTCGCGATCCTCGCTGCCCTGCTGCTCCATCTGGCAGTCCTGACCACGATCGACGACGGATTTCTTCGGAAGAAATCGCCAGTGCCCGCGCCCATTCCCGTCGAGGTCGTTACCGAACTGCCCAAGCCGCCAACCCAGCCAAAGCCCGTCGAGAAGCCGCCGGAACAACAGAAGCCACCGGAACCGCAGCCACCCCGCTCGTCCGGCGGAGATCAGGAAGACAAAGTCCCGGGCACAGTCGCCTCGGCGCCCGCTGTGGAGGAGAAGCCGATGACGCCGACAACGGCGGTCACGCCCCCGATTCCTGAACCGCCTGCAGTTGCTCCCGCGCCCGCTTTGCCAAATGAACCCTCGCCTCAGGCTATGCCTGTGCCTCCCGCCTCATCGCCACGTGATACGCAACAGGCCCTTGTCCCCGCGCCGGTGCCGGCTAAGAAACCGCCCGCGCCGCCAGCACATAACGAGACAGTCACGGCGCCCGCCGAGCCCGATACGCCCGCATCAGCCAGTCCACTGAATTTCCAGTTAGGCGAAGGTGGCGGGGACAAGTATCTCAATTCCGTAAGGGATGAAATTCTTCGCCACGTATTTTATCCGCCAACTGCCGAGCTTTTTCATTGGACTGGTACGCCTGTTTACAGACTTATCATCGACCGCCGGGGGCGGCTGGTTAGACTGATTTTGTTGCAAAGCTCCGGCTACGACATTCTCGACAACGCTGTCGCCAAAGCGATCCTGGCCTCAGCACCGTTCGGACCTCCGCCGCTTTCCCTCTTAGGAGGTTACGACACGATTTCCGGCAGACTATTCCTGACGCTGCCGACGCAATAGCCGATCGGACCAGTCAAAATTACTCGGCAGCGATTGCCTGCATTTCCGACAGTTATTCTCTAACGTGTTGATTTCACTCTGCGAGCGCGCTGGCTCGCCCCTTGCAAGGGTCTCAGCAGCCACGGCCAGAACGGGACGAATCTGCCCGGTCGGGCGCTGTCAACGATAAGCCTCGAGGAGGCCGACCATGAGCCTTGCCATTCTGACCCGCGCCGACCGGCGCGCCCGTGCCGAAGTCGCCGATGGGCCGCGTGAGCCCGTCTTCGCCCGCACGACGCCCAAGCCCGCGGACGCAAAAGCCGCCCCGCTGCCCGCGATCGACTCGGCGCCGACCGTGCGCCAGTTCCTGTCGCAGCTGGGCGCCCAGGAGCGCAAGCTCGCGCGCAAGGAAGCCCTCAATGCGGTGATCGACGTGGCGCCCGGCGAGGTCGAGAAGCTCGCCCGCCTGGTCGCGCGCCTGCGCGGCCGTTATCTCGCCAAGCTGATCGACCTCGGCAACAACACCGACACGCTGCCGGGCGAGCTCGAGATCGCCGAGATCCGGCGCGTGCGCGAGCGTTACGAGGAGTTGGAGGCGGGCTTGGCGGCGGTCAAGGAAGCGCTGTCGGAAGGCGATCTCACGCTTCGCGGCCTGCGGCCCGAATAGCTCGCCGAGGCCGGCACCAACAGAAAGGGCCCCGGCTGAAACGGGGCCCGATCCTCGGCTCAGAACTCTTGGGCGGAGTCAAACGGCTTCGGCCAGACCCGCCAACGGCAAAGGTGCCGCGAACATGACGCGCCGCGTATAGGGCGCGAGCCCGACCCATTCGTCGCTCCAGAGATGCGCGACCGAGATCATCGCGCGACCTTCGAGCTCCGGCGCGGTTTCCGCCATCGCCTCTCGGAACCATCCGACGAGCCGCCGTGCCTCTTCCATGTCGCCAGCCGCGCCAAAACGACGCGGCCCGAAGCTCGCCGCCAGAACGGCGCCATCCGTGTCCACACCGGCCAGCGCCGACTGACGCGCCACGCGCGCGGCAATGACCTCGGCCAGCCGCTGGCCCGGCTTCACGTCGCGCGGCAGCGTCAGACAGGCGACGGTCACGCGCAAGCGCACGGCGCCAATCCGGCGCAAGGTCCAATCGAGTTCCGCGCTGAAACTCGCGCGGCGCTCGTTCGCGGGTTCATTGGTGAAGGCATCGCGGGCCGTCGTCGACCCGCGAGACCGCGTCGCCAAGGCGACCTGTGTGGGGATCAAGCTCATCATTGCGAGGACCAAGCTACCCGATGCTCCCCCGCCATCGATGAGGCATTGTTGTGGTAAGTGGTTAATTCCCGATCACGCGAAGTTCAACGGCCAACCGGCAGAGAAACCGAGAGAATTAGGCCCCCCTTGGGCGCATTCAAAGCCTTAACATCGCCGCCCATGGCCTCGACGTTGCGCCGAACGATCCACAGTCCCAGCCCGGAATGCCAACGATGGTCGTCGGCGCCGGCACCTTCGGTCGGGCGCTGCGAATATTGGCGTTCGAAGATTCGCTCGAGGTCGCCTTCGGGAACGCCTGGGCCTTGGTCCGAGACCTTGAGCATCACGCGCGAGCCGTTGCGCTTGAGCGCCAGGTCGATTCGGCCGCCTTCCGGCGAAAAGCCCACCGCGTTGTCGAGAATGTTTTCGACGATCGTCTCGATCAGTTCCTCGCCGCCCAAGGCCACGAGCCCGGCCTCGATATCGGCATAAAGGGCGATGCGACGACCCTCGATCAAGGGTCGATATCCTGCCGCGATGCGTCCCACCAACGCCGAGAGATGCACCCGCTCACGCGGCGGATCGACCAGCTCGGCCATGGTTTCATCCATCCGCCGCGAGGCGGCGACCAGCGAATCGAGCCGGTCGACGGAGGATTCCAGAATCTGCAGGGCGCGGTTGGCGCGATCATCGCCGGTCGTCGCCAGTCGCCGCAATGGCTCGATCGCCTGGCGCATGATCGCGATCGGCGTCTTGAAGGCGTGGGCATTGTCCTGCGCGGCCTGGCGCAGATGGCGGGCCGACGCCCGCAGCCGGCCGATCATGCGATCGAACTCGCGCGCGACGCCGGCCAGCTCGGCGACCTCGTTGCGTTCGGCGAAGGTTGCGCCATCCTTGCCGTCGACGCGGATTTCCTGGGCCAGATGGCGGAACTTCACGACGCTGCGCCGGATGCTCACGAGCACGCCGAAGGTCAGGGCTGCGAGCATGAGATAAATGGCGCCCGCGATCTGCACCTCGGGCCGCGTCCAATAGGGCCGGCCGAGCTGCGCGCCGATGATGCTCTCGATGGGATGCGACATGACGATCGCCCAGCATCCGGTGGGCGACAGCACGGGCGTGATCGAGGTGAGCAGCTCCTCGCTGCCGTCCGGGGCGTGATAACGATCCGCCAGCGCCACGCGGTCGTTGCATGTCGCCGCGACCTTACCGAGGATGCCCTGCTTCAGCAGTGTCTGGCGCTCGTCGTCCAGCTGGTTGGTGTCGACCGCTGGTGCCGCCGCGACAAAATAGAAGCTCGAGGCGCCGGCCTCGCCGGTCTTGCGAAACAGCACTTTGAGCCGCGTCTCGCTGCCGCCGAAGCGGCTCAACACGTCGGCGATCTTTGGTAGCGCCGAGACGTCCTCCTGCTGGAGCAGCGGCGACAAGGCGGTTGCGACCAGACGCCCCTGCTCCCGCACGCCGTCGAGCAACAGGGCCTGGCGCTCGCTATAGACGTCGCGGAGCGTGATGTAGAGCACCACCGGCACGGCAATGAAGGCGCCGGCCAACAGGACCACGCGCCGAACCAGCGAATGCGCCCGCGGCGCGGGCGCCACCGCCGCCGTCATCGCCGTATCCCTATTCGGGGTCGACCCAGCGATAGCCGAATCCGGGGTAGTTCGCGATGCCGTTGAACTCGGGATGGACGGCTCGGAACTTCTGACGGATGCGCTTGATGAAAGAACGGACATTGACTCGATAGCCTTCCTCGCCTTGCCCGGCGACGAAATCGGCACCGCGTGCAAGATCGTAGATCTGCCGATAGGAGACGTCCGCATCGATCGCGGCCGCGAGCGCGCAGACGATGTTGAACTCGGTCACGGTAAGGTCGACGGGCTTGTTATCGTAAAATGCACGGGCGATATCGGTTTTGAGCTCCAGCTTGCCGCGCTTGAGCGTCGGTCCGGTTCCCGGGGCGGCGGCGCCGGTCGCGTTGGGCTTGGCGCCCTCCGTGATGAGCCGAAGGCGCTGAAGAATGATCGCCAGGCTGCGGGATTTTTCGATGAAGTCGACCGCGCCAAAACGCAGCGCCGCTTCCTCGTAGATGTCGTCGCTGAGCGCGGTGAGGAAAATCACCGGAACCCGGACCCCGCGCTCGCGCAGCGAGCGCAAGACCGCGAGCCCATCCATGCCCGGCATGCGCCAGTCGAGCAGGATGGCGTCGACGCCGTTGCCGGCACCGAGCCAGTCCAGAAACGGTCTGCCGCCGTTGAACTCCATGACCTCGAATCCGCTCTCGCCGAGATTCAGTCCCAGCGATTCGCGGAACATCGCATCGTCGTCAACGACCGCAATGCGGCCTCGAAGTTTCAGATCGCTACCTTCAGGCACCGTGTTTCTCCAACAAAGCCTCAAAACAAGCGCGGCGGGCGGTATCGGAATCATCGATCCCGGAAAAGCTCACCGTGAGCGCCTCGAAATGCTGATCGCTCAAGTCCGGATAGAAGAAGACCTGAAGACGACAACTCCCTTCCGAAAAGGTCCAGATCCGGGCCGGTGGACGTTCTTCCGCGATGAAGGGATCGCCCAGAAGACCGATGGTCTGCGCCTCGTTCAACCCCACCAGCCGTTTCGGATCGTCCCGGTCGACGGCGGGCGGGACACTCGCCGTTTCCGGTGCGGCGCCGGGGGTCCCGTCCGGCGCGGGGGCGGTGGTCCCCTCCGGCGCGGCGGCGGGCGTCCCATCCGGTGTGGCATAGGGGGTCCCGGCGGGCGTTTCCGTCACCGCCGCCATATTGGCCTCTGCCCCGGGTTTTTGCTGTGGAATGGGAAAGGCCGGCGCCGGCATCGGCACGGGCGCCGGCGGCGAGGGTTCGGCTTCTACCGCCGGCGGGGGATGGATCAGGCTGGTCTGGCGCGCGGGCGGGTCGGAATACTCTCTGGCGCAGGCGCCGAGCAGCAGCGCCCCCAGCAATGCAGCCGCCGTGGAAATGCGTTGGAACATGGCCCTCCTCTGTCCGCCGTCGCAGCCGCGGGTGATCCCTCGCTGCGCAGCGACAGTCTATCATTCAACAGGCACGCCCGTGGGCCTCGGGGGGATGCCAATTTATCCAATATTGTTACGCGTTTAGCTCTTTTTCTTCGGCTTCAGCGCCTGCCAATCCTGATCCGTCAGCGCGCTCAGGAAGTTAAACTGCCCCGCGCCCATCAGCCATTCGCCGCCATCGATGGTGACGACCTCGCCATTTATATAGCCCGATCCATCGCAGACAAGAAAGCTTGCGAGGTCCGCGAGTTCCCTGTGATTTCCAACCCGGCCCAGCGGATTCTTGGTGCCGAAGCCCGCGGCGAGGTCGGCCCGGGGCACCAACCGTTCCCAGGCGCCGGGGGTCGGGAACGGGCCAGGCGCAATGGCGTTAAGCCGGATGCCGCGCCCACCCCACTCGACCGCCAGGCTGCGGGTCAGCGCCAGAACCCCGGCCTTGGCCATGGCCGAAGGAACGACATAGGCCGACCCGGTCCAGGCATAGGTGGTGATGATGCTCAAGACCGTGGCCTTATGCGCCTGCGCCAACCAGCGCCGGCCGCAGCCGAGGGTCGCATAGGCGCTGCCATGCAGAACGATGTTGAGCACCGCATCGACCGCCCGCGGGGAAAGTTCCTCGCTGCGCGCGATGAAATTGCCGGCGGCATTGTTGACCAGCACATCCAGCGGGCGGACCGACCAGATGGCGTCCAACATCTGCTCGACCGCAGCCGCATCGCGGATGTCGCAGCCATGGGTCTCGACCTTGCCGCCGGTCTCGGCTTCGAGCTTGGCCTTGGCCTCGGCCAGAACCTCGGTGCGCCGGCCGCAGATGACCAACTCCGCCCCCAATTCCAGATAGCGATGCCCCATGGAATAACCGAGGCCCGTGCCGCCGCCGGTGATGAGGATGCGCTTGCCCTTGAGGAGATCGGTTTGAAACATGGAAGAGAGGTCCTTGACGATGGGGCCGTGTCTGCCTTCGCGGGCTCAGGCTTCGTGAGGCCGCAGCATCTCGCGCGAGATGATGTGGCGCTGGATTTCGGAGGTGCCGTCCCAGATCCGCTCGATCCGGGTATCGCGCCATAGCATCTCGAGCGGCAGTTCGTCCATCAGCCCCATTCCGCCCAGGATCTGGATCGCGTGATCGGTCACGCGCTGCGCCATCTCCGAGCAGAACACCTTGGCCATCGCCGCGTCGCCGTTGGTCATGGTGCCCTTCATATATTTCCACGCCACATGAAGCGCCAGCAGATCGGCGGCGGCGAGCTCGGTCGCCATGTCGGCGAGCTTGAAGGAGACGCCCTGGAACTTGCCGATGGTTTGGCCGAACTGTTTGCGCGTGGCCGCCCACTCGGTCGCAATCTGGATCGCGCGTTCGGCCTTGCCGCAGCAATTGGCCGCCACGAGCAGGCGCGTATTGGCGAGCCATGACCCCGCGAGGTCGAATCCTTTGCCCTCTTCGCCCATGATCTGGCGCTTATGGACGCGGACGTCGCTGAAGGTCAGCTGGTAATTGTGATAGGTGCGATGGCTCACGGGGCGGGGCCCGCGCCGGATCTCGAAGCCGGGCGCGCCGACATCGACCAGGAAGCAGGTGATGCGCTTGCGCGGGCCCTTGGGCGTCTCGTCCATGCCGGTCACGACGAAGAGGATGATGAAGTCCGGCTTTCGCACCGCGCTGATGAAATGCTTGCTGCCATTGATGATCCAGTCGTCGCCGTCGCGCACCGCGCGTGTCTGGATGCCCATCGCGTCCGAGCCGGCATTGGGCTCGGTCAGGCCGAAGCCTTCCTTCCGCTCGCCCTTGACCGCCGGGATCAGATAGCGCTCCCGCTGCTCGCCCTCGCAGGCATTGAGGATCTCCGAAGGCCGCCCGATCCAGCCGCAGAGCCCCCAGGTCGATTTGCCGATCTCGCGATCCATCATCGCGACCGACAGGAAATCGAGCCCGCCGCCGCCGATCTCGGCCGGCATGTTTGCGGCATAGAGCCCATACTCCTTCGAGCGCTTCTTGATCTGCTCGCCCAGCTCGAGTGGCACTTCGCCCATGCGCTCCGTTTCGCGCTCATGGGGGAAGATTTCCTTCTCCATGAAGGTGCGCACTGTCTCGACCAGCATCCGCTGCTCGTCGGTGGGGGTGAAATCGAACGCCATGGCCGTCAGCGCCCCACGAACCGCGGTTCGCGCCGCTCGACGGCCGCGGCCAGCCCTTCCTTGTGATCTTCCGTCGCGCCGCAGGCCTTGCCGGCGACCAGCTCTTCGGCGAGTTGCTGCTCGAGCGTCCGTGTCTCGGCACTGTCCATGAGCCGCTTGGTGTGGCGCTGCGCGATGGTCGGCCCGCTCGCGAGCTTCTTGGCGAAATCATAGGTCGCCTGGTTCAGCGCCTCGGCGCCGTGCATCTCGGTGATCATGCCGCGGCGCAGCGCCTCCGGCGCGAGCCAGGTTTCGGCCGTGTAGGCGAAGCGCTTGGCCGCCTCGATGCCGACGAGCCGCGGCAATAGCCAGGTTCCGCCCAGATCCGGCGAGTAGCCGACCTTGGTATAGGCGCAGATGAACTTGGCGCTGTCCGCCGCAAAACGGAAGTCGCAGGCCAGCGCCAGATCGAGCCCGCCCCCGACCGCGGCACCATTCAGCAGCGCGATCGTCGGAGCCGGAAAGGCCGCCATTTCCAGGATCAAGGCATGCGACTGCGGAACCCAGTCATAATTGGTGGAGCCGCGCGCCACCTCCTCCGACCATTCCATGACGTCGGCACCGGCGCAGAAGGCCTTGCCCCGCCCCGTCAGCACCAGGCAGCGGACATTGTCCACCACCGCCTGCTTCAAGGCCGCGCGAAGGGCCTTCAACAGGGCGAGGCTCAGCGCATTGCGCGCGTCGGGCCGGTTCAGCGCCAGGGTGCGCACCGCACCGTCATTCACGATCTCGAGCACGGGCCAGGTCCTTTCGCTGGACGTTCAACCAGGGCGGCGGCGCAGGCTAGCCGTGCCGCCAGGGAGGCGGCAAGGCCGGCGGACCCGCGCGGTCGGGCCAGCGATGGCGTCTTCGCTGCGCCCGTCCCGCACTCATTGATTACATGATCATTCAATGAGCTATATAAACGTATTGTATTTCATTGCATTACAGATTCTTATATGCAAAACTGCTTTTTATGGGACGCGCCGAAATCAAGGAAATCCGCCGCACGCAGCTGATCGAAGCGACGATCGACATGATCGCGCGGCGCGGCTTTGCCGCCCTCACCCTCGCCGATATCGCCAAGGCCGCGCATCTCTCCAGCGGCATCGTCAACTTCTATTTCCGCAGCAAGGAGGAGCTGCTGGTGGCGACACTACGCCACTTGGCGGCCAGCTATGAGCGCTTCGTCGGCGAGGCGATCGGGCGAGCCGGCGACGAGCCGGCGGAGCAGTTTGCGGCCATCATCGAAGCCGACTTCGATCCCCGCATCGCCAGCCGCAAGCATGTCACGGTCTGGTACGCCTTCTGGGGCGAAGCGCGCTGGCGACCCGAATATCTCGAGGTCTGCGCCGAGATCTCCGACCGTTTCTTCGCGCAGACCCGCGCGCTTTGCGCGGCCATCGCCGAGCGCGGCGGTTATCGGGATCTCGATCTCGACGCGATCGCACGCGGGTTCAACGCGATGAGCGACGGGCTCTGGCTGGAGCTCTTGACCAACCCCAAGGCCCTCTCGCGCGAGGATGGCAAGCGTACCTCCTATGCCTTTCTCGCCAGCGTGTTCCCGAAGGAGTTCGCGGCTCGGGCCCGACCGCCCCAACCGGCGCGCGCCGCCAACGCTTGAAGACGAGCTGGAGAGCGAGTTTGTTTGCTGCCGTTACGACCCTTTTCGCTTTCCTCGCTCGTCACCCCCGCGAAAGCGGGGGCCCATGTCGATATCGTGCTATGTCCCATCTATGGATCCCCGCTTTCGCGGGGATGACGATGGGAGGTGAGAAACTCCCATGACCGACATCGTCGCCACCCAAGACCGCCCCACCCTCGGCCATCAGGTCCACCCGCGGAGCTTTCCCGCGCCGCCGGAGACCCTGCCCGCATGGACCTATAACAATGCGGAGTTCTTCGCACTCGAACGCGAGCGGCTGCTGCTGACCCAGTGGCAGATGGTCTGTCATCGGAGCGAAGTTCACGAAGCCGGCAGCTATGCGACGCTCGATTTCATGGGCGAACGCGCCCTGGTGGTGCGCGGCGAGGATGGCCAGATCCGCGCCTTCCACAATGTCTGCCGGCATCGCGCTGCCGCGGTGGCGCGGGGCCAATTCGGCCGTTGCGAGGGCGCACTGCGCTGCTTCTATCACGGCTGGACCTATGGGCTGGACGGCAAGCTCAAGGCCGTCCCCGGCGAGAAGCACTTCCCCGGTCTCGATAAGGAGACGCATGGGCTCCGCCCACTGCCGATCGAAGTCTGGCAGGGCTTCATCTTCGTGAAGTTTCGCGAGGGCGGGCCCAGCGTCGCGGCGCGGATGGCACCCTACGCCGCGGAACTTTCCCAATACCGCCTCGACCAGATGGAGCCGCGCGACAAGCCCTATTACATCGAGATTCCGGTCGACTGGAAGAATGTCATGGACAACTTCCTCGAGGGCTATCACGTCCCGATCGGCCATCCCGGCCTCTATCGCCTGTTCGGCACGAACTACGCGCTCGATGTCAAGCCCGGCGACGTGTCGCGCGCCGTCGCGCAGATCCGTGAGCGCTTCTCGAGCAATTGGAGCGAGCGTCACTATCAGCAACTGCTGCCGGACCTCGACTATCTACCCCCGGAACGCCAGCGCGCCTGGACCTTCTACGCGTTCCTGCCCAACTTCGCGCTCGACATCTATCCCGACCAGATCGACTATTTTCATGTCGTGCCGCTGGGGCCCGGCCGCTGTGCGCTGCGCGGACGCGCCTACAAGCTTGCCGAGCTTCCGGCCGATCTCGAGCGCCGGCTCGCCGCCTGCCGTTACCTCGGCTGGCGCATCAACTGGCCGGTGTTCCGCGAAGACAATGTGTTGATCGAATCCGTGCAACGCGGGCTCGAAAGCAGCAGCTACGAAGCGGGCGTCCTGTCGGAGAAGGAAATCTGCGTGCATCAACTGCACGACCAGGTCCGGCGCCATCTTCCTGTCGCGCGTCTGCGCCGCCCGCCCGATGCCGGCAACGTCGCTTCGACCAACAGCGCGATGCTCGACGCGCCATCGTCCCACTAGCCGTTCAGCTCCGGAGACGTTCCATGTCCTATCCCTTGCCCCCGGCCGCTCGCGCCTGGCAGGAAAAAGTCCGCCGCTTCGTCACGGAGGAGCTCATTCCCTATGAGGTCCAGGCCGAGATGAACCATGGCGAATTGCCGCCCGAGATCCGCAAGCGCCACAAGCAGAAGGCGCGCGAGATCGGCCTCCATGCGCTGGCGATCCCCCGCTCGCTGGGCGGGCAGGAACTCACCATGCTCGAGCAGACCGTGATCCAGGAGGAGATCGGCAAGGTCACCAATGCGCTGGGTTGGTGCTACAGCTCCACGCCGCCCTGGATGGTCGCGGCTTGCTCGCCCTTCCAGATGGAACGATGGGTGAAACCCAACATCCGCGGCGAGCGGCATGAATGCTACGCCATCACCGAGGCCGATGCGGGCTCGGATGTCGATGGCATCAAAGCCACGGCTCGCCGCGAGGGCGACCACTATGTCCTCAACGGCGAGAAATGGCATGTGACCTCGGCCAATCATGCCGACCATTTCGTCTTCCAGGCCAAGCTCGTCGGCGGCGCGCATGAAGGCGCGCATTGCCTGTTCTTCGTCGATATGGATGCGGCCGGGATCGAGCTGGTCCGCACCCCGGCCTACAGCCACAACTATGCCGCCCACCACCCGATCTATCGTTTCAAGGATGTGCGCGTGCCCATGACCCATCGCATCGGCGAGGAAGGGGACGGCATGGGCTTCACCTATGACTGGTTCCGCTATGAGCGGATCGGAATCGCCGCGCGCTGCTGTGGCGCCGCCGCTCGACTGATCGAGGAGGCGACCGCCTTCGCCAAGGAGCGCCAGGCCTATGGCCAACCGATCGCGAACTATCAGGCGATCCAGTTCATGCTGGCCGACAGCGTGACCGAGCTTTGGGCGGCGCGGCTGATCACCTATCGCACGGCCGAGGAGATCGACGCCGGCGTCGACGTCAAGGTCAGCCACGCCCAATGCGCGGTCGCGAAACTCTATGCCTCCGAAATGGCCAATCGGGTCGCCGATCGCGCGGTCCAGATCTTCGGCGGGCGGGGCTATATGCGCGAGAACGTGGCCGAACGCTTCTTCCGCGAGCTGCGCGTCGATCGGATCTGGGAAGGAACCTCGGAGATCCAACGGCTGATCATCGCCAACGGCCTCTATAAGCGCGGCCAGGCCGCCCTGATCGAGTAGCCCCGCGCCCCGTTGCCAAGCCCTGCCCCGCCGGGCGAGCATGGCGGCGGGGCCGGCCGACAGGCGATCGAATAGGCAACAGGGGACCTCGCATGTTCAAAGCCGTCCGGCCGGTGACGCAGGTGCTGCTGGCGGTCGCCTTCATGGAGGCCGGCCTCGGCATCTTGTCGCCCCTGATCAGCCTCGATCTCGCGCGACAGAACGTCTCGACCGGCCTCATCGGCCTCGTGACCTCCGGTTACTTCACCGGGTTCCTGCTCGGCACCTTGAGCTGCCACTGGGTCATCGACCGGGTCGGGCATATTCGCGCCTTCGCCGTGTTCGCGGCCGTCGCCGGCAATGCCACGCTGGGGCATATCATCTTCAACGAGCCCTATGCCTGGATCGCGCTGCGCGCGCTATTGGGCTATGCCTTCGCCGGCCAATTCGTGGTCATCGAAAGCTGGCTCAACGACAAGGCCACGGACGACAATCGCGGCCGCGTCTTCTCCTACTACATGGCCGTGTCCTGGGCGGCGAGCGGGCTGAGCCCCCTCGCCCTCAACTTCCATGACGCCATCGGCTCGGTGATCCTGTTCTGCATCGTCGCCATCACCTTCGCCTCCGCCTTGATCCCGATGGCGCTCACCCGCGTCGGCAATCCGGAGATCGGCGACCGCGTGCATTTCGGCATCCGGAAGCTCTTAAGCATCTCCCCCACGGGTGTGGTCGTCTGCTTCGGCTCGGGCCTGCTCAGTTCCGCCTATTACGGCCTGCTGCCGGCCTATGCGGAGCGTATCGGCCTGACCACGGGCGAGCTCGCCATCCTGTTCAGCGCCTCGACCATCGCCGGCCTCATCATCCAGTTCCCGATCGGCTTCCTGTCCGACCATTTCGGCCGACGCCCGCTCATGATCATCTCGCTCGTCACCGCCGCGGCACTGGCGGCCGTGGCGGCGTCGCTGAATACCCCGGCCTTCCTGACCCTGCTGGGGGTGCTGTTCCTGCTCGATGGCGCGATAGCGCCGCTCTACGCGCTGGGGGTCGGGCAGACCAACGACTATGTCGCCAAGCAGGATTTCGTGGCCGCCAGCGCCGGGCTCCTGTTCGCCTGGGGGCTGGGCTCTGCCATCGGGCCCACGGTTGCCGGCTTCGTCATGGGCTGGCTCGGGCCCTTCGGCCTGTTCTGGTTCATGGTTGGCGGACTTTCTCTCATTGCCAGCTTCGTTGCGGTGCGTATCCTGGTGCGCCGCGCGCTTTCTGCCCGCGAGCAGAGCAACTATGTGGCCGTACCGCTGACCGCCGGAACCTACGGGGCGCCGGAACTGGATCCGCGTGCCGAACCGCATCATCACCCGCAGAAGATCCCAGACCTGTGACATGGCCCAACATATCAACAGCTACTACGCCCGGACGGCAGCGCCGGAAGCGGATTTTCCCGCCCTCGCCGGCAAGATCGAGACCGATATCTGCATCGTCGGCGGCGGGCTGGCCGGGCTCTCGGCGGGGTTGAGCCTGGCCGAGCGAGGCCGGTCGGTCGTCTTGGTCGAGGCCAACAAGGTCGGCTGGGGTGCGTCGGGCCGCAATGGCGGGTTCGTCGGACCCGGTTTTTCCGGGGGCGCCGAAAGACTGCTCAAGACCAGCGGTCCTCAGGACGCGCGGACCCTGTACGATCTCACCCGCGAGGCCGTGAAGCTCGTCCGCAGCCGGATCGATCGCTACGCCATTCCGGCGCAGCCGGTCGATTCGGGCATGCTCAGCACCTGGTGGCGCGACGATCCCGCCGAGGCCCGGCAGGAACAGGCGTTCATGGCGCGGCATTTCGGCGTCGAGCAGGAATGGTGGCCCCGCGAGAAGGTGCGCGAGCTGCTGATCACCGACCGCTACCATGGCGGCCTCTATCGCAAGGAAGGCTTCCACTTCCACCCGCTGAACTATGCGCGCGGGGTCGCCAAGGCCATCGCCGGCCTGGGCGGCAAGCTGTTCGAGCAGTCGCGGGCCATCGGTCTCGACCTATCCGGCACGACCAAGCGCGTGCGGACCGCGGAGGGCGAAGTCGGCGCCAAGACGGTTCTCATCTGTTGCGGCGGCTATATCCGCAACCTCGAGCCCAGGCTTTCACGCGCGCTCAAGCCCGTGGCCACCTATGTGATGGTGACGGAGCCCTTGGGCCAGCGGCTCAAGACCGCGATCAATTGCAATTACGCCATCCACGATTCGCGGTTCGATTTCGACTATTACCGGCCGCTTCCAGATACGCGGATCCTCTGGGGCGGCGGCATCACCATGTTCGGCGAGGATCCGCCGCGGCTGGCGCGCTGGCTGCGCAAGCGGATGATCGCGGTCTATCCGCAGCTGGCCGACGTCAAGGTCGAGCTCGCCTGGGGCGGCCTCATGGGCTACCCGGCCCACAAGATGCCGCAACTGGGTGAAATCGAATCCAACGTCTGGTACTGCATGGGCTATGGCGGCCACGGCATGGGCACCACCACCATGACCGGCGAGCTCGTCGCCAGCGCCGTCACCGAGGGTGACAAGCGATGGCAGCTTCTGCGGCCCTATGGCTTGCAATGGACCGGCGGTTTCCCCGGCACGGTCTTTGGCCAACTCGTCTATTGGCAGGCGCAGCTCAAGGACTGGATCAGGGGGTGACAGGAGGAGCAGCGGCCGCCGCTCCTCCTGTCATCCCCGCGAAAGCGGCGATGACGAAAGAGTGCGCGCCCCTAAAGCTGATCGGCGTTGAAGGTGTCGCAGTCATTGAGCAGTCCCGACTGGAGGCCGCGGCGGAACCAGCGCGTGCGTTGCGCCGAAGTGCCGTGCGTGAAGGTCTCGGGCGCGATATAGCCCTGAGCCTGGCGCTGCAGGCGGTCGTCGCCGACGGCAGCGGCGGCGGCCAGGCCTTCCTCCACGTCGCCCGCCTCGAGAATTTGCCGCGCGCGGTCCGCATGGTTGGCCCAGACGCCGGCGAAACAGTCGGCCTGCAGCTCGACCATGACCGAAAGCTGGTTGGCGGCGGCCTCGTTGAGCCGGCCGCGCAGGGAGTCCACCTTGTCCATGATGCCCAGCAGCGTCTGCACATGATGGCCGACCTCATGCGCGATGACATAGGCCTCGGCGAAATCCCCCGGCGCCTGAAAGCGGTTGCTGAGCTCGTTGAAGAAGTCGAGATCGAGATAAACCTTCTGGTCGCCCGGGCAGTAGAACGGCCCCGTCGCCGTTTCTGCGAAGCCGCATGCCGACTGCACGCCGCCATTGAAGAGTACGAGGGTGGGGTCGCGATAGGTTCGGTTCATCTCCTGGAACTGCTCCTGCCATGTATCCTCAGTATCGGCCAGCACGACCGAAACGAAGTCGCGCAGTTCTGCATCCGCAGTGCCGGAGGAAATCGACGCCGATTGCGGCGCATAGGCGTCGGGGCCAGCCAACTGCTGCAAAAGCTGTGACGGGTCGACGCCGAAGAGAAGCGCCAGCACGATCACGAGGATGAGGCCAAGCCCTCCGACGCCGGCGCGCTGGAAGCCGCCTCCGCCACCGCCCGGAAAGCCCAGGCCGCTGGGTGAGCCCAGACCGCGGCGATCCTCGATATTGTCGCTGCGTCGACCCTCTCGCCACCGCATGGCAATCGCTCCCTGATGTCGCGCGCCGAGCCTACATCTGCCGGATGGTCGTCCCTAGCGAGATTGCTCCCGAGGCTCGAGCTTCGCAAGCATCCGCCTCTCACGCCTAAGGCCCTGTCGGGACGAGGAGCGAGAGCAACCATGCTGCCGGTCGCTGCGGTGCAGGGATCACGAAAGGCTCGGAACGAGCCTGCAGCCGCCGATGCGCGCTTTCCTCAGACGACCAGGCTCGGCATCTCGCGCTTGAAGGCCACCTCGCCCGCCGGCGGCTCGTCCAGCTCGCGCCCATAGCGATGCCCCTGATAGACCGCGGCCGCGATCGTGCCGGGCCCGCGCGCATCGCCGATCGCCGTCACCGACTTGATCCCCGCATCGGTCAGGGCTCCCGGCTGCGCCAGGAGCGCCTGGCAAAGCGCGTCATTGGGCAAACGCGCCGTCACCGTCACGAGACTCCCGCAAGCGCGCTGCGAGCGGCGGCCGGTATAGACGCAGGCCAATTCGACATGGTCGCCCTTGAATGCGGCGACGTCCTGCTTCACCAGCAGCTCGATCCCCTGCTCCATCAGGCGGCGCTGGATGTGCGATGCTTCCAGCGTTTTTTGCGTCCAGCTCGACACCAGATCGGCCGGCGTCACGATCGCCACCTCATGCCCGTCGCGCCGGAGCTTCTCGGCGAGGACGCCGCCCATATAGTAGTGATCGTCGTCATAGATGACGACAGGGCCTTCGACCGGCTTGCCGGCGAGAATGTCGTCCGGCGTGAGGACGTTCGCGGCCTCGAAGCCGGGCACGGCGAAGCCATGCATGCGCCCGACGCCATCGCGCCGCCATTGCGCGCCGGTGGCGATCACGACCCGGCTCGCCCCCATTTCCAGGATATGGGCCGCGTCGAGCCGGCTGCCGCGATAGATCTCGACATCGGCAAGCTTGCCCAGCTGATAGGCGCGATAGTCGCGCACCCGCGCCCATTCCGAGAGACCCGGCAGCTTCGCCTCCTTGGCGACGCGCCCGCCCAGCTCGTCCGAGGCCTCCGCCAGATGGACGCGGTAGCCGCGCTGGCCCAGCGTGCGCGCGCATTCGAGGCCGGCGGGGCCGGCGCCGACCACCAGCACCTCATCCGTCGATTTGCGCGCCGGGACGATCTCCGGATGCCAACCCTTGCGCCACTCCTCCCCCGCCGTCGGGTTCTGGGTGCAGCGGAAATGGCTCATGGTGAAGTCGCCGGAGACGCACATGTTGCAGCCGATGCATTCGCGAATATCCTCCGGCCGTCCCTCCTCGATCTTCTTCGGCAGGAAGGGATCGGCGATCGAGGGGCGGGCCGCACCGATCATGTCGAGCACGCCGCGCCTGATCTGGGACACCATCGTATCAGGCGAGGTGAAGCGTCCGACGCCGACCACCGGCTTGCTCGTCATCTTCTTCACGAAGGCGATGAAGGGCTCCTGGTTGCCTTCGGCCTTGAAGCGCGAGGTGGTAGAATCGTTGAGCCAGGCGCTGACATTCACGTCCCAGAGGTCCGGCAGCTCCGCCAGCATGCCGACGATGTCCCGGGACTCTTCGAGCGTCAGCCCCTCCGGGCCCAAGAGCTCGTCGGTCGCATAGCGCACGACCACGGCGCAGCGATGGCCGACGGCATCCTTGGTTTCCTCGATCAGCTCCCGGAACAGCCGCACCCGGTTTTCCAGGCTGCCGCCATACTCGTCGGTGCGGTTGTTGCGCCGGCGCTGCAGGAAATGCATCGGCAAGGAGAGATCGTGGCCGGCATAGACATAGATCACGTCGAAGCCGGCGCGCTGGGCGCGGAGCGCGGCGTCGCGATGCCAGCGCCGGTAGTTGCGGATGTCCTCGCGATCCATGGCCCGCGCCTGCATCGGATCGTAGCTGTTGACCGGCTGATGCGACGGTCCGATCGGCAATTCGCGACTGTAATGGTTCGGGCATGACGGCCCGTTATGCACCAGCTCGCAGCCCGCGAGCGCGCCATGCGCATGCACGGCGTCGCACATCATGGCGAGCGCCGGAATATCATGATCATCCCAGAGCCGTGCCTCCTTGTAGGGCGACACGTCGCCGGTCGGGTGGATCTCGCACTCCTCGGTGCAGATGACGGCCCAGCCGCCTTCCGCCTTCATGCCGCGCATGCCGGCGACGGCGCGCGGGTTCGGATGACCCATGCCGTTGCAATGGGGAACCTGATAGAAACGGTTCTTCGCCGTGACCGGGCCGATCTTGATCGGCTCGAACAGAATGTCGTAACGCGGATCCCGCGCCATGGGCCTCTCCCCTTTGTTCCGAGGAGATATACCCGGCCGCCGCCCCGTCGTCAGCCCCCGGCTCTTTCTTTCCTCTCCCCCGCGCAGCGGGGGGAGAGGTAAAGGTGAGGGGGCCTTGACGACATGCGGGATCTTTCAGGTAAGAACGCCGCAAGCTTCACCGCCCACCTCACCCTGCCCTCTCCCCCCGCAAGCGGGCGGAGAGGAAAGAAAAGCGCGACCGCGGTGCCCTACTCCGCCACGCGGCGGACCACGGGACCCACCTTCATCAGCTCGTCCATCGGGATATGGCAGGCGATCCGGTGGCCCGAGGCGGTCTTCTGCTCCGGCGGCGGCGTGTCGTCGCAGATGGTACCGACCTTGCGGGGACAACGCGTGGCGAAGGGGCAGCCCGCCGGCAGATCGGTCGGCGAGGGAATGCTGCCCTCGAGGATCACGCGGCTCTGCTTGATATCGGGATCGGGCACGGGCACCGCCGAGAGCAGCGCTTCGGTGTAGGGGTGATAAGGCGGCCGGAACACATCCTCGACACTGCCGAATTCGACCACCTTGCCGAGATACATCACCGCGACCTGATCGGCCAGATAGCGCACCACCGACAGATCGTGCGAGATGAAGACGAGGGTCGCGTTGCGCGATTTCTGGATCTCGATCAGCAGATTGATGATCGCTGCCTGGACCGAGACATCGAGTGCCGACACGGGCTCGTCCGCGACCATCAGATCGGGGTCGCCCGCCAGTGCGCGCGCGATGGCGACGCGCTGCTTCTGCCCGCCGGAAAGCTGGCGCGGCTTGCGCTGGACGAAATCGGCCGGAAGCTTCACGATTTCCATGAGGCGCCGGGCCTCGCCGCGCGCCGCGGTGCTCGCCAAGCGCTTCAGGCGGCGCAGTGATCGTTCGATCGCGTAGCCGACGGAGTGGCTCGGATTGAGCGTGCTGTCGGGGTTCTGGAACACCATCTGCAGCGAGCGCTTGACGTCGATCGGGCGCGCCTCGACCGCCTTGTCGGCGAGCTCCACCCCGGCGACACGGACCCGCCCGCC
>Ga0335070_10003159_pt1 | contig 19155 bp, 19 predicted proteins | sample Lox_Sample_13_FD_206722 | JGI IMG/M metagenome (GOLD analysis project Ga0335070, IMG submission 206722) | Soil microbial communities from Loxahatchee National Wildlife Refuge, Florida, United States - Lox_Sample_1.3 | ecosystem: Environmental > Terrestrial > Soil > Wetlands | place: USA... | reverse complement strand
CCGCTTTCCTTAAGCTTTTTCCTTATCTTTGCAATATCCATTAAGCCCGATTTCCTTTGCAGCAGAGTATACTATACCTTCATCGATTACGTGCGCGTCTTTCGCAAAGCCTTCCAGAAGGGACATATTCGCGAGGCTGTTAATCACCCGGGGGATCCCCCGGGAACACCGATACAGGGAGCGAAGTGCGCCCTCAGTGAAAAGAGGGGTATTCCTGCCGCCAACCGCGGTCCTGTGGTCAATATACGACCTTATCTCGTCTTCGCCGATGGTATCCAGATGGCAGAAGAGTCCAATCCTCTGCTTCAATGCGCGAAGCGAGGGCAGTTCCAGCTTTCTCCTCAGGTCCGGCTGTCCCACGAGAACAAGACCCAGGAGGTTTGTATCATCCATCTGGAAGTTTGTCAGCAGCCGTATCTCCTCGAAGGTCTCACGGTAAGGGATGAGGTGTGCCTCATCAATAATCATCACAGGGGTTATCCCGGACCGGTACTCCTCATAGAGCTTTGCATAGATGGCTTCAAGGAGGTCACTCTTGTGAGGAGAGGAGATGCTGCATTGGAGTCGCTCACTGATGGTCTTTACGAAATCAAAGGAGGTCAGCCTTGGGTTAAGGATGAACATGACCCTGTACTTGTCATCAAGGGAATCCATAAGCGCCCTTGTGAGGGTCGTCTTTCCGCAGCCAATCTCGCCGGTGAGCACCGCGATCTCCCGTTCTTCCACTGCATACTGGAGCCTTGCGAGAGCTTCTTCGTGTGTTCTCGACATAAAGAGAAACCGCGGATCAGGCGTCTTGCTGAAGGGTCTTGTCCTGAATCCGTAAAAGACTTCATACATGGTGTATCACCTTCTGCTTGGAGAGAGCCTCTTCTATGATGGACTCCACATCGATGACCAAAATGACCTCGTGTTTGCCTATCTCCGCAGCGCCCGCAAACCCACGCATCCCCCTGAAATAATCGCCCAAGGATTTAATGACAATCTCGTGCTGCCCGATAAGCTCATCCACCGAAAGACCTATCCTCCGTTCTCCGTAGCCCACCACCACCGCATAGGACTTCTCAGCAACGTCGGCTTCCAGTCCGAACATCTTTGCGATGCCCACGATGGGCAGCATCTCTCCCCTAAGGTTATATACTTCCTTTCCCTCGATGGTCTGGATGCTCCTGTGCTCAATAAGCAGGCTCTCTGACAAGGACGTGAGGGGGATGGCAAAGCGTTCAGGACCTATCCTCACGATGAGTGCCTTCAGTATCGCAAGGGTGATAGGCACGGTGAGGACAAAGGTTGTCGCCTTTCCCTTTACTGTCTCCACATCCACAAAACCACCAAGGCTCGACACCTTTTCCTTCACCACATCCATCCCCACGCCTCTCCCCGAAATTTCGCTTACAGTGGACTTGGTACTGAACCCCGGCATGAATATGAAGTCAAGTATTTCACGGTCGTTGAGTTCAGCCCCCGGGGTGATGAGCCCTTTCCCCAGTGCAGTGTTCCTGACCTGTTCAAGATCAATCCCCGAACCGTCATCCCCGACCTCGATCACCACATGGTTTCCCCTCTGAAATGCTTTCAGCACGATGCTACCGGCTTCCGCTTTCCCTGCCCTTTTTCTCTCTTCCGCTGTCTCTATGCCGTGATCAATGGCATTCCTCACGATATGCATCAGGGGGTCAATGATCTCTTCCGCGAGGTACTTATCAATCTCTGTGTCTTCCCCGTAAAGAGCGAGCTCTATCTGCTTCCCTGAATCGCGCGAGTACCGCCGTATGACCTGACCGAGCCTTGAGAATATCTGTCCTATGGGAATCATCCTTATTTCCAGCACCTGCTCGGTGATATCGGCAATCCTACGCTCAAAGGTCTGGGAGATCTTGAAGATATCGCTCACAAGGGCAGAATGACCGAAGGTGTCCATCATTTCCGCAGCGATTCTGTTTGTCGCCGATCTCGCGAGATTGAGTTCGCTAATGGTGTTCAGTATCCTGTCGAGCTTCTCGATATCAACCCTCACATAGGTACTGCCACTTCGTATGGAGGATTCCGGCATCCGGGGAGGAGAGGAAGGGGAGGGTTCTGCCCTGTGTTTGATGAGCTCATCGACGGGAAAAGAAATCGCCTGTGTGAGTTCTTTCAGGGGTTTTGTGCTCCCGAAGAGGATGTTGAAGCCTATGGAATCGGGGGGCACATCAGCGGCCGTAGGGAGGGTAGAGATTTGTTCTCCCTGCGACTTGACCAGAGTCGTCAGCGCATTGAGCGACGTATCAAAATCCGCGAGACTGAAGACCGCTTTCGCAAGATAAATACCTCTCCCCTCTTTGATATTTGTTTTGAGTCGATGCTCTTCAAACTCCGAGAGCACCTTCAGGATGGATGAATCAATCTGCCCGAGGGACTCCTGAACCTCCTGATCCCCCCCGGACCCCTTTAGCGACTTTCTGAACGATTCGATGCCCTTCAGATACCCGGACACATCCTGTTCCTTTTCCTCTTCGATCCCCTCAATCATCCGCTTAAGGAGATCGATATTGCTGAAGAGAAATCTCACCACTTCCTCTGAGATCTCGATCCTCCCCATCCTGACGTCATCCAGCAGTGATTCAAAGGCGTGGCTGAAGTCGGCAATATACTTAAAGCCAAAAAGGCCCGAAATTCCCTTGACCGTATGAATGTTGCGGAAGAGGGCGTTTATGGTGTCGGGATTGATTCCCGTGGCGTAGGTTTCCTGAACCTCGAGAAGGAGTCTCTCCGCTTCTTCGATAAGTTCCTCTGCCTCTACGATAAAATCTTTCTTGGAAGATTTCATGGGTTGAGTATTTTGGTGATCACTTCCTGCAGTTGTTCTGAGGTAAACGGTTTGGTGATATAGGCGCTGGCCCCAAGCGCCAACCCCCTTTCCCTGTCCTCGCTGCTCCTCTCTGTGGTGACGATCACCATGGGGATGTGTTGATAGTTTGGGTTTGTCTTTACAAAATGGATGAGCTCGAGGCCGTTCACATCAGGCATATTGATATCGGTAATGATGAGGTCAAAACTCCCCTGGGGGAGCAATTTGAGGGCCTCGAATCCGGTGCTCGCTTCCAGTGTGGTGAAGTCTTCCTCCATATCCTCGATCACCGCCCTGATCATCGCCCTTGTAGTAGCCGAATCCTCAACGATAAGTACTGACTTCACGTCATCCCCCTCAGTGTGTCGCTGAATCTCATTGTATCAGATGGACATTAAAAAAATCATGCCTCTCACAGGAAATCACGCGCTTGCAGGAGGAATCTTTCCCGCATCCTTTTGCATCTCCTGCAACTTTCTCTGGAGAAGGGATTTCTCCAGGGCAAGTCCCGCCTGGCTGATGAATATTTCGAGTCCCTCAGTCTCGGAAAAATCCTCGCCCGTGGCCGCATTGTCACAGTACAAAAGCGCAACCACTTTTCCTTCCGTAATCACGGGGAATAAGGCAACCTCTATCGGCCATCCCCCCCCCAGATCTCCCATGAGGAATTCGGTCACAGGATCTTTTTCCATTCTTCCCTTATAAGACTGACCCGCCTCAATAATTCCCTTGAGAAACGGACTCTCTGCATAGGTGAGCACGGTCTCCCGTATCTTCTCGTCCGCTCCCTTGATATCCAATCCAAATTGTCCCAGTCCCGCAAGTTCAGTTTCTCCCACCATAAACAGCACCCCCCTATGGAATATATCGCTTGCAAATCTGAGAATGAGCAGGGTAATTTCTGAAGTGGAATTGGGGAACCTGAGTTCCTGGGTAAGGGCCTTGAGTGCAGAAATATCCTTTCTTTCGGGAACGGTTCCGCGCCTCCCCCAGTCTTCTTCCCATGTTTCTCCTTCCGTCTCCTCTGCAAGGCTCCCCTCCAGACTCTCCTTCTGCATCATCTCATCATGGACCCTTGCCCCCTCCATGAGGAGGTATTCAGGACTTATTCCCTTGGAAACTTCCCAACCCACGTCCTCAACATTAGCAATACTGCCCACGTCATGGGTATCGAGTTCAAAACGGAAATCACCCTGGTTCGCGAGGAGGAGATGATATACCACTTTTTCGATCCTCTTCTTTGCGGCCTTGTCCAGGGCCTCTTTACTGACCGACCCCAATTCGAAGAGTATTTCTGCAATCGGTTTCTGGGGAAGGGTCTTTTTCACCGCGAGTCCCATGGTGAATACCTGCTCTTTCACCACGTTTTTTTTTAGCAGGTCATGACCGATATTCCCTTCTATCATGTTTGTCTCAGCTCTTACGATAAGCCCGTTTTTAAATACGATGAACGCATTGCCCTTCTCACTGCGTATTATGAGGGTTCCGGTCTTCTTCCCGATGCTCAGAATCTGGAAGATGTCAGAAAGTGCGAGGTCCTCAAGTCTTCCCACGAGACTCATAATCTTATTCCCGGGTTCTCTTTTTGACCCCCAAGAGATTGCATACCAGGAAACGCATTATTCGCTGACACAAAATGAACGGTCTCGGGATCCATCTGATTTGAAATTTTGATTGTATATTTTGCACTTACGCTGCCAGTATATCAGGAAAAATTACTGGGTGTCAACGAAGGGTCATGCGCGCCGCGCATTTCTGTTATACTACGTAAATGAAGATAGCGGTAACAGGAAAAGGCGGTGTGGGCAAGACCACCCTTTCTGCGGTTTTAAGCCATCTCTATGCGTCTGAAGGCAAGAAGGTAATTGCGGTGGACGCAGATCCGGACGCGAACCTGGCTGCAGCGCTGGGGGTCCCTCCTGAAGCTGTTTCCAGGATTCGTCCCCTTGCGGAAATGACCGACCTCATCGAAGAGCGAATGGGTGCACGACCGGGGAAAAGCGGCGGGGTATTCAAGCTCAATCCGAAGGTAGATGATATCCCTGAGGAGTTTGGATACCGCTTTAATAACATCACACTCCTTGTGACAGGAAAGTCAAAAGAGGCAGCGTCCGGCTGCTACTGCCCAGAAAACGTGTTTCTAAGAAGACTGCTCAAGCACCTTGTGGTGAACAGGGACGAGATTGTGATTGTGGACATGGAAGCCGGAATAGAACATCTCACCAGGGGAACCACCGAGGCGGTTGATGCCTTCATTGTTGTGGTAGAACCAGGTCAGAGGAGCATCCAGACAGCACATACGGTAAAGGAGATGGCAAAGGGGCTTGGGGTCAAAAAAGTCTTTATAGTTGCGAACAAGGTGAGGGGAGAAGAAGACCTTGCCTTCATCAGGAAACAGCTGTCCGATGCGCCGCTCCTCGGCTTTATCAGCTTTAGCCACGAGATCATGGAATGCGATATTGCAGGAGTGACTCCTTCCACCATAAAGGGTGCTGTGGCAGACATCCGGAAAATCAAAGAAGTCTTGGAACAGAGCACCGGGTGACCCTTGGAGGGCAAATCCCGCATCAGGCAGGATGTCCTCAGGAAAAGAGATTCCCTTGACCCTGACATAAGGAAGGCAAAGGACTCTCTCATAAAAGAACAACTCTTTTCCCTTGCAGAATTTCAGCAGGCGCCCGTACTATTTTTTTTCTCCTCCTTTCGTTCAGAGGTTTCGACCTCTGCGCAGATTGCTGAAGCCCTCAGTCTCGGAAAGAGGGTTATTCTCCCTTCTGTTGATTCCCTGAACAAGGAACTGCGGCTTTATGAAATCAAACAACTCTCGGAACTCTCCGCCGGTTATATGGGCATCCCAGAGCCTGCGGTTGCTGAAGAAAGAGAGAGGGATATCAACGATGTAACGCTCGTAATCATGCCCGGCGCTGCCTTTGATCCCAAAGGCAATAGGCTCGGGTATGGCGGGGGGTATTACGACAGGCTCCTGTCCCGGCTGAGAAGAAGAATCCCATTGGTCGCCCTCGCATATGAGGAGCAACTCGTGGATTCCCTTCCCACAGGACCCCATGATATCAGGGTCCATATGATCGTGACAGATCAAAGGGTCATCCATTGCAGAAAGGATTGAAACCCGCTCCTATTTTTATTTAAGATACTCCATGGAACAGGAGATATTCAGGGAATTCCTTTCCAGGAAAGGCCTTAAGTTGACCAAAGAGCGGCAGAGAATTCTTTCAGAGGTCTTCTCCCGTCACGGTCATTTCAACCCCGAAGAACTCCTTACCACCATGAGGCGAAAACACATCAAGGTCTCCAAGGCTTCTATATACAGAACGCTCCCCCTTCTCGTGGAAAGCGGTCTCATTGAGCAGGTTGTAAGGAATGACAAACATGCCCACTACGAGCATATATTCGGGCATGAACACCATGACCATATGATATGCATCAAATGCGGAAAGGTGATGGAGGTCTTTTCTCCAAAACTTGAGGCGATCCAGGAAGAATTGTGCAGCGCCAACAGATTTATGGGGATAACCCACACCCTTGAGATTAAGGGATATTGCCAGGGGTGCAGGCAGGTTAGTTAGCGAGAAGTACACATCCCGGTTTTTGTCTTTTTTTGCCTTGCAAGAAATCATAAGAAATGCTAAAATGCGCATTAATTTTTTAAATCATGGATATCAGGAAAATACAGAAGGGTGTAAGGCTCATCATTGAGGGCATCGGCGAAGACCCAGAAAGGCCGGGACTCAGGAGAACACCGGAGAGAGTAGCCAAGATGTACCAGGAAATATTTTCAGGGCTTGCCGGTTCCCCGGAGGATATCCTGAAACCCATGGAGGGGGAGAAGCATGATGAGATGGTTCTTCTCAAGGACATTCCTTTTTATTCCGTATGCGAGCACCACCTTCTCCCGTTTGCGGGCAAGGCCCACATTGCTTACATTCCCGCGGGCGGCAGGATAGTGGGGCTGAGCGCCCTTGCAGAGGCACTTGAGGTATTCGCCAAGAGACCCCAGGTCCAGGAGCGGCTCACCGCTCAGCTCGCCGACATTATCATGAAAAAGCTGAACCCGAAGGGGGCGATGGTGGTGATAGATGCCGAACACCTCTGCTTGTCCATGAGAGGGATAAAAAAACCTGGGGCAAGGACCGTCACCTCTGCGGTGAGGGGGCTGTTCAGGAGCAAGGAATCCACAAGACAGGAACTGCTGGAACTCGTAAAGAAAAGGGATTAGGAACCGGGACAGAGACCAGTGAGAGGGAAGTGACTGACTCCAGATCCCTGGCCCCAATATAAAATAAATAACCAAGGAGGAAGGACATGTCTGCAAAAATCATTAGCGGTACGGATATCGCGGCCCAGATACGGGCAGAGCTGAAGAAGCAAGTGACTGAGATGAAGGAAAAGCACGGGGTTGTGCCGGGACTGGTCACCATTTTGGTGGGAAAGAATCCTGCTTCGGTGAGTTATGTCACCGGCAAACATAAGGCCGCAGATGAGATTGGTTTCTTCTCGATCCAGGACGATCAGCCCGAGAGCATCTCTGAGGTCGACCTGCTGAAGCTCATCGACAAATATAATAAGGACCCGAAGATACATGGCATTCTCGTCCAGCTCCCCCTCCCCAAGCATATCGACGAAAAGAAGGTCCTTAACGCCATTGACCCTGACAAAGACGTGGATGGCTTCCACCCGGTAAACGTCGGTCGACTGATGATAGGCGGTGATGAGGCGAAGTTCCTCCCCTGCACGCCAGCCGGCATTCAGGAGCTCATCGTCCGCTCAGGGTTTGAAACCTCGGGCGCTGAAGTGGTGGTGGTGGGCCGCTCAAACATAGTGGGCAAACCCATTGCCAACATTATGCTCCAGAAAGGTAGGGGCGCGAACTCAACGGTTACCATAGTACATACCGGTTCGAAAAACATTGATGCGCATTGCAAGCGCGCTGACATCCTCATTGTTGCCGCCGGGGTGCCCGGTCTTGTGAAGCCGGAATGGATCAAGCCAGGCGCCTGTGTCATTGATGTGGGGGTGAATCGTGTGGGCGAAAAGATAAGTGAAAAGACCGGCAAGCCGGTACCCATTCTCAAGGGCGACGTTGATTTTGATAAGGCAAAGGAGATAGCCGGTGCCATCACCCCTGTGCCTGGCGGTGTCGGACCAATGACCATAACCATGCTCATGAAGAATACGGTCGTATCCGCAAAGATGCATGCCGGTATAAAATGACCGATAAGCGGTTCTTTCCAAAGGGATGAATAGTTGCAAAGAATAGGGCAAAGATTATATAATAAATAGTGTAAAAATTAGTTAAACTCCTAAGACCTAATGAATTAAGGAGATCTAGATGTCAGACAAGACAAGCGTGTTAGAGCTAGACGTCTCTCAAGACCTTGTAAAGGAAGTTATGGACCGCTCAGGCCAGAACCTGCTGACCTGCTACCAATGCCGGCGATGCGCTGCGGGCTGCCCAGTGGGTGATGTCACGGGTGTTACCCCTGACCGTCTGATAAGGATGATTCTCTTCGGAGAGAGGGAGGACGCGCTCGGTAACCTTCTTGTCTGGGAGTGCGTCGCCTGTTACACCTGCGGCACGCGCTGCCCGAACAATATTCAGACAGCGCGTATCACCGAAACGCTCAAGCAGATGTCCAAAGAAGCCCATATGGAACCGCTCACGCCCAAGGTAGGCTTTTTCCATGACGCCTTCATGACATCGGCCTCCAATGCCGGCAGGCTGAATGAACTTGAGTTCATGCGGTTATACGAGACAAAGAGTCTCCAGACTGAACTGAAAGAGCGGGGAGTAAAGGGCGCCATGCAGGAGATGAAGAGTCAGGGAAAGCTGGGACTCGCAATGATGAAGAGAAAACGGATGCATTTCGGGTCAGAAAAAGTAAAGGGAATCGCCGAGGTCAAGGCCCTCTCTAAGAAGGCCAAGTCGCGGTAATCTGTTGATGAAACACTCCAAGAGGTAGACCATGGAAATTGCCTATTATCCGGGATGTTCTTTGCATGCGTCATCGCAGCTCTATGACATCCAGAACAAACTCGTCTTTAAGAAGTTGAATGTCAATCTCAGGGAAATAGAGGACTGGAACTGCTGCGGTGCGACCTCAGCCAGCAAGACCAACGATTTTCTCTCTGTTGCGCTTCCCGCGCGCAACCTGGGCATTGCTGATGCCACAGGGCTTTCCGAGATCCTTATCCCCTGCTCATCCTGCTATAGCCGTACGCTGGTTTCCCAGAAGCGGCTTCAGGAAGACACACCATTAAGAGACACGATAAATGAAGAACTTTCTCACAAGGTTAAGGGAAAGATAAAGGTGTCCAGCATCCTTGAGGTCCTTCTCCCAAGGGTTACCTCCGGCGAACTTTCAGAAAAGGCAACAAGGAAACTGGAGGGACTCAAACCCGCCTGTTACTATGGCTGCCTGTTGACACGCTTTCCCAGTGACGTGGCAGTGCCGGATGATGTGGAAAATCCCCAGGGTATGGAGAAGGTCTGTAAGGCCCTTGGAGCCGAGCCCATTGACTGGGGGTATAAGACCGACTGCTGCGGTGCGTCTGCAGCGGTCAATGATGCCGATGTTTCTCTGGGCCTGATGGCAAAGATACTTAAGGATGCCGCTGCCCGGGGTGCAAACTGTTTTGTTACTACCTGTCCCATGTGTCAGTTCAATATGGATGCATATCAGGACCAGGTGGCGGAGAAATACAGGATCAGGGAGAGGCTGCCTGTGTATTTTATCACCGAACTTATGGGCATCGCCATGGGCATGAGCCCGCAGGCAATGCAGGTTGACAGGCATTTTGTGGACTCAATGAGACTTTTAAAGGAGTTGAAACTGACATGAACGGAAATGGTTCATCACCAAAGCGCGGGTCTGTTCTTATCTTAGGCGGCGGAATCGGGGGAATGCAGGCAGCCCTTGACCTTGCGGACAGCGGGTTCAAGGTGCACATGGTCCAGAAGGAACCTTCAATCGGAGGAATCATGGTCAAGCTGGACAAGACCTTTCCCACCGGTGACTGCTCCATGTGCATGATCTCACCCAAAATGGTGGAGGCGGGCAGGCACCTGAACATCGACATCCATACCCTTGCTGAAGTGGTCTCGGTCGAAGGGGAGGCCGGGGATTTCAAGGTAAAGGTGAAATTAGCCCCCCGCTATGTGGATTCCGACAAATGCACCGGATGCGGAGACTGTGAGGCAAAGTGTCCGAAGAAGGTCTCGAGCGAGTTCGACCAGGGACTCGGTCAGCGTAAGGCGATCTATTCTCTCTTCCCTCAGGCAGTCCCGAACACCCGGGCCATTGATGCGGCGAAGTGTATCTATCTTACCACCGGCAAGTGCCGCGCCTGTGAAAAGGTCTGTAAGGCAAAGGCGATCAATTACGAGGACAAGGGAAAGGAGATGGAACTCAACGTGGGCTCCATCATCCTCAGTCCAGGGCTTGAGCCTTACGATGCAAGGGTAAGGGGAGAACTGGGATTGGGACGCTGGAAAAACGTCGTGTCCTCCATTCAATTCGAGCGCATACTGTCGGCGTCAGGTCCTTACAAGGGCGTGATACAACGTCCGTCGGACGAAAAGCATCCCCATAAAGTCGCCTGGATACAGTGTGTCGGCTCCAGGGATTTTCATAACGCAAATCCATGGTGCTCTTCCGTCTGCTGCATGTATGCCACAAAGCAGGCCATCATCGCAAAGGAGCACGATGCCCGCATTGAGCCGAGCATCTTCTTTATGGAGATGCGGGCCTACGGCAAGGATTTCGACAAGTATGTGGAACGTGCAAAGAACGAATACAATGTCCGTTATCAGAGGGCAATGGTCTCTGCTATCCGTGAAGAGCCGGAGACGGGCAATCTGATTCTGCGTTACGCGCTAGAGGACGGAAAACTGATGGACGAGACCTTTGACATGGTGGTCTTGTCCGTAGGACTCGAGCCTCACAAGAACGCCGAACAGGTGGCGAAGACCTTTGGTATTGACATAAATCAGTACCGTTTTCCGCTGACGTCACCCCTCAAGCCCATCGAGACATCCCGCGAGGGAGTTTTCGTGACAGGTATCTACCAGGGACCCAAGGACATCCCCGAGACAGTCATGCAGGGGAGCGCTGTTGCGGGAAGGACCATGGCATTGCTTGCAGAGGCACGGGGCACAGAGACGGTGACCAAAGAGCTCCCCCCTGAAAAGGACGTCTCGCACGAAGAGCCGAGGATCGGTGTGTTTGTCTGCCATTGCGGCACCAATATCTCCTCCACCGTAGAGATCAACAGTGTGGTGGAAGCCATGAAAAGGCAGCCTGGTGTCGTGTACGTGACAGATACCATTTATGCCTGCGCCCAGGACACCCAGGACGTGCTCAAGCAGACTATCAAGGACCAGAATCTGAACCGTGTGGTCATCGCTTCATGCACGCCCAGGACTCACGAGAAGCTCTTCCAGGAGACGATCCGCGAGGCAGGCCTCAACAAGTACCTCTTTGATCTTGCTGACATCAGGGAGCAGTGTTCATGGTGCCACAAAGGCCAGAACGAGGCAGCCACCAAGAAGGCGATCCAGGTTGTCAAGATGGCTGTGGCCAAATCAAGGCTGCAGGAGCCTCTCAAGACCGAATCGGTCGGGGTGACGCCCGCATGTCTGATAGTTGGTGGCGGCATCGCAGGTATGACCACTGCGCTGTCACTGGCTGATCAGGGCTTCCAGATAAGTATTGTGGAGAAAGAGACCGAACTGGGCGGTCTTCTCAAAAATCTTCACCGCACCCTTGAGGGGAATGATGTCCAGGAGTTCCTGAAATCCAAGATCTCCGAGGTGCTGGTGCATCCCCGCATTAACATCTATACCGGCGTGGAGGTCAAGAAGACCGATGGCTTTGTGGGCAACTACAAGACAACCCTCACTGACGGCACAGTCATTGATCACGGCGCTGTGGTACTGACCACAGGGGGAGTTGAGTACGAACCCACAGAGTATCTCTACAAACAGAATGATCATGTGATGACCCAGCGCGAGTTGGAAAAGAGGCTCGCCAGCGGTGAAACACCAAAATCAAAGGAACGGTTCGTAATGATCCAGTGCGTGGGATCGCGTGAGGAACCTTATCAGTATTGTTCCCGTATCTGCTGCCAGGATGCGATCAAGAACGCTATTGCGATCAAGGAACGGACTCCCGATGCCCAGGTCTTTATCCTCTACCGTGACATGCGCACCTATGGCCTTCGCGAAGACTATTACAAAAAGGCCCGTGAAATGGGCGTGATCTTTGTGAGGTATGAAGTTGACAAGAAGCCCAGGGTAGAAGCCTCGGGTGACAAGATCAGGGTCAGCACATGGGACTACATGCTGAACAAAGAGGTTGTGGTCAACGCTGACCAGCTTGTCCTGTCAACAGGACTGAGACCCCACCCCACCACTGAACACGTGGGTGAGACATACAAAGTTACGCGTAATCCCGACGGATACTTCCTTGAGGCGCATGTGAAGTTGCGTCCTGTGGATTTCCCAAGCGAAGGATTATTCGTTGCAGGTCTGGCCCACGCGCCCAAGAACCTTGATGAGACTCTCAGCCAGGCACTGGCGGCCGCGGGAAGGGCCGGGGTCATCCTGTCACATGAAAGGCTCGCGGTTTCGGGCATTGTCGCCAAGCACAAACGGGAACTCTGCATGTCCTGCCTCAGCTGTCTCAGGGTCTGTCCCTTCGGCTCACCCTATATCGCTGAAGACGGCAAAATTTCCCACAATGAGATCAAGTGTATGGGGTGCGGCATCTGCGCAGGGATCTGTCCTGCCAAGGCCTTCCAGGTGAACAATTTCCGCGATGATCAGATCATTGCGATGATAGACGCAGCGGTCGAAAGCGAGGAGCCTGGTTTTATCGGAGCATGAGAAATTTGAGATACAGGAGGATTGAAGTATGACTACTGTTGCTGAACCAGCGGCCGGGGCCACGGTCTCCTCGATCGAGAAGCCCCATGAGACGCCGCCAGGATGGGAGCCGAACGTACTGGCCTTTGCCTGCCATTACTGCGCCTTTGCCGCAGCTGACCTTGCAGGCGTGATGCGTCTCTCCTATCCAACGAACGTGAAGATTATCCGTCTTCCCTGCACAGGGAAGCTGGACCACATCCACATCCTCAGGGCCTTTGAACGGGGTGTGGACGGCGCGTTTGCGGCGGGCTGACTGCAGGGCCAATGCCATTACCTGGAAGGTAATACCTTTGCTGCCCGGCGCATACAGTATGTGAAGAAACTTCTGAAAAACCTGGGCATTGACCCTGCCCGTTTGGAAATGTATAATCTGTCCGCTGCCATGGGCCCGAAATGGGCTGAGCTCTGCACCGAATTTACCGAAAGAATTCGTACGCTCGGTCCCTCACCGATTTGGCTCGCGCTCAGCAGACGCAAGGAGGAGATTAACCCATGATTGTCGGTTCTCAGAAACCCTTTGAAGAGATTTGGGATATGGTCAAGGACTTCAAAAAGGTCCTTGTCTTTGGTTGCAATACCTGTGTTGCCATATGCCATGCCGGCGGCGGAAAGGAGGCCGAGATAATTGCCTCCATGATCCGGATGAAGGCGACACAGGAAGGCAAGGAGATGGAGGTGAAGCATGCCGGTATCGAGAGGCACTGCGAGCCTGAATTCTTTGAGCCGGCAATGGAAGAGATGAAGACGTACGATCTCGTGCTCTCCACCGCATGCGGTGTGGGGGTGAATTTCCTCTCGGACCTGATAGGGGGGGAAATACCGGTATATCCCGGGATCAACACCTCGTTTTACGGTGGCGTCCCCAAGGCAGGGGTATTTACTGAACTCTGCGCAGGATGCGGCAACTGCATCCTCCATTTGACAGGCGGCATATGTCCGGTTGCCCGCTGCTCCAAGTCCCTTATGAATGGTCCTTGCGGCGGCACGAACAAGGGGAAATGTGAGGTGAGCCAGGATGTTGATTGTGCATGGTACCTCATCGTCGAGAGGATGAAAAAACTCGGCACCCTCGAAAAACTGTCCAAGATAGAGCCACCCCGGAACTGGTCATCAGGCTGGTACGGAGGGCCGCGCCGGGTGGTAGTTGAGCATATCGCAGACCTCGAAGAACAAGAAAAAAAAGAAGCATAGTGGAGGAATAAAGGATGAAGAGTGGAAGCAATCTTGAACGGGTAATTGCAAGTGGTCAGCCTGCGGTAACAGCCGAGTTGGGCCCGCCCATGAGCGCTGATCCCCATGAAGTGCAGAAAAAGGCGCAGATACTGAAAGGTCACTGCGACGCGGCGAATATCACCGACTGCCAGACAGCGGTCGTCCGCATATCCAGCATTGCTGCTGCGGTCCTTGCCCTGAGGGAAGGTCTTGAACCGGTCATGCAGATGACCTGCCGGGACCGGAACAGGATCGCCATCCAGGCAGACCTCCTCGGAGGAGCTGCGCTGGGGCTCAAGAACTGTCTCTGCATTGCCGGAGACCACCAGAAGTTCGGGGCTGCGGGTAAACTTAAGGGACATCCCGGAGCCAAGAATGTGTACGATGTTGATACCACCCAGCTCGTCGGGATCCTCACAAAGATGCGCGACGAGGGAATGCAGGAAGGGGGCGACAAGCTGGAAGTGGCGCCGAAGTTTTTCATTGGTGCTTCCTGGACCCCCATGGGCGACCCCCTCGATTTCAGGCCCATCAATCTTCTTAAGAAAGTGAATGCAGGCGCTGATTTTATCCAGACCCAGGGCATCTACGATATTGAGGCTTTCCGTTCACAGATGGAAAAGATCAGGAATATGGGTCTCCATGAGCGCACCGCGATTCTTGGCGGCATCATCGTGCCGAAGAGTGGCATGATGCTCAAGTACATGGATGCCTCGGTCGCCGGCGTTTCTGTTCCGAAGTTCCTTATCGACCGGATGAACAAGGCGAAGAATGAGGCAGGCGATGATAAGAAGAAGGCCAGAGAACTGCAGGAGGCTGAAGGGATAAAGATCGCAGTGGAACTGATCCAGCAGGTCCTTGAGACCCCCGGCATTAAGGGCGTGCATATCCAGGCCATTGAATGGGAAACCGCAATGCCCGAGATTGTCAAGGCAGCAGGCCTGTACCCGCGACCTCAGATACCAGAGGCATAGAACTTAATGAACAAAAAGGGGAGCTGACCATGGTCAGCTCCCCTTTTTGTTTCCCTCTTCCATCAACCGGATAATGTCTTTTTAAACCCACGGTGCGATGCTATACTTAAAGTAAGGTAGTTCAGGAAACGTTTTTTCAGCTCTTATATTATTACTCGGGAGGATTCAGCCATGAAGGTCGTCGTCATCGGTGCAACGGGTACAATAGGCAGAGCCGTCGTGCAGGCGATCGGGAATCGCCACGAGGTGATTCCGGTCAGTTTTAGCAAATCTGCGATTAAGGTTGATATCTCGGACAAGACATCCATCACAAAGATGTTCGAGGCAACAGGACGAGTCGATGCGGTGATCAGTACAGCGGGACTCGCGAAGTTCGGGCCCATGAACTCGCTTACAGATGTGGACTTTGCACTTGGTCTGGACAATAAACTGATGGGGCAGGTGAACCTGGTGCGTTTGGGCATAGACCACGTAAACGACAATGGATCATTTACGCTGACGAGTGGCATATTAAGCCGTAAACCCATGAAGGGTTCTTCTGCAATCAGTTTGGTGAACTCGGCCCTTGAGGGGTTCAGCCGTGCTGCTGCCTTGGAAATGCCGCGCGGTATTCGCGTTAACGTCGTGAGTCCCAACTGGGTAATAGATACGCTCAAGGCCCTCAAGATGGATCCATCGATCGGAACCCCGGTTGAGGTCATTGCGCACGCTTATATGCAGGCCCTCGAAGGCCTCATGAATGGCGAAGTGCTCGATGCGATCAAGTAGATATTTTGTAGCGAACGCATAGCAATTTCTCCCGGATGCTTAATGAGGCTGGGTAGCATTGAGGGACTAAAGAGGGGATCAAATGGACCGAAAACTTACTGGAGGGGCGGACAGGCAAACCAGTAACGCATCCGGCATCCACTGCTTCATGGATATCGTAGCCAAGGAGGCTGAAGAGTATGCCTCAGATCACACATCGCCCATGTCCGCGTTGCTGGAAGAGGTAGAATACTTCACCCTGACCAAGACACCCTATCCCAGTATGCTCACCGGACGGGTCGAAGGCCGTTTCCTCCAGATAGTGGCTCAACTGTCCGGAGCCCGGCACATTGTCGACATAGGCACCTTCACCGGCTACTCGGCCCTTGCCATGGCAGAGGTCCTGCCCGATGATGGGGAAATCCTGACCATCGAGAAGAATACAGATCATGCGAAAATAGCCCAAGATTTCTTCGACCGGAGTCCCAGCGGACCTAAGATCACCTTGTGCACGGGCGAGGCAGTGGAAATCCTGAAAGCCCTGCCGGATGCAAAGACCGATCTTGTCTTCATTGATGCCGACAAACGAAACTACAAAGCCTATTACAGAGAGTCAATGCGAATTTTACGAACTGGCGGTTTGATGCTCGCCGATAATGCCCTTTGGTATGGCAGGATCTTCGATCCGAAGGACGATGACAGCCGGGCTATGGCAGACTTCAATGAACTGGTGAAAAAGGACACCCGGGCCGAGAAGTTGTTTCTTACCATCCGTGACGGGATTTATTTGATACGGAAACGTGGCCGCATTGAAACAAACAGACCTTAATCATTCTTGAGAGTATTTGTTGCTGGTTGGCCTGACCTGGAAGGTATTGCAACAACTCGCGTGTCATAAGGGTTCCATTAGAAACCAGTGTATTGCTAAGATGTTCAGGATGCTGACTGTCAGGTATTTTTTGCAGTCAGCGAGATATTATTGCCAAAGGCGATAAAGCTGCTCTAGCCAGCTTGTCTTTGAGATCTTGCGTCCTGAATTCTTTTCCGTTACAGTGGAAATAATTGATCGGAGAAGCTGAGCGTGGCGATGGCTGACAGATCGGCATATATCAGATGCGGGTCGTGCGGAGCCCTCAACCATGTCCCTACACAAAGGGTGATGGAGCGGCCGCATTGCGGAAAGTGCAAAAACTTTTTGGAATTTCCCACGAGGCCTGTCGATGCTACTGAGGAGAATTTTGGAAGGGAGGTGTTTCAGTGGCCGGGAGTTGTAATTGTCGAGTTCTGGTCAGTCCGGTGCGGCGCCTGCGCCCTTATTCAGCCCCTTTTGGAGCGTTTGGCCTACCAAAAGGCAGGTCTTGTAAAAATCGTGAAGGTGAACATCGAAAAAGACTTTTCTCTTGCCAACCGCTTTCAAATCAGGTCTACACCCACGCTTCTGGTATACAGGAACGGCAAGATGACCGATGAACTCTATGGGGCTCTCCCCGAACACGAGATGCAGGCCTGGATAGAAGCTGCAATTAATAGGTAAAGACGAAAGCGGCGGCGCAGGTGGGTAATCTTAGCCTAAACATTTCCCCATCTAAGTCACAGGGTCATTTTAATGACCGACTACTCGACACAATTTGAATTGCTGCAACAATGAAGATTTACGGGAGAACTACGCGGTAACGCCCCGAATCGCGGGGAGCGTAAAACGTGATTTTTTTTACGGCTCTGTTCTGATATATGGATTCCCAACAGTTATACTATATAGCGTTCCTCCGATTCCACCTATTATGCCGATCCCGAAAGCACCAAAGATGGCACCAAGCGCTATGCACAAGCAAAAGAATATCAGAGCTGCCCAATACTTCAAAGATGTGACCGGACGATTAACAATGAGTATTTTTAGAGTTTGATTTGCCGATATTTCAAACTGCAGCTTATTACTCTTGAACCAATCGATTTCAGCATGAATAGAATGTTGTCCAGGTTCAATGGGTATTGAAATGGTTTGCCCGTAACGAATAGATGTCACCTTATGTCCGTCAACAATAATGGAATATCTACGTATGTGACCAGTTCGTGTATTTGTACGGGTTATTTCTATAATGCTGTTTCCAATTAAGGGCTCAGTCAGAGCCTCTTGGGACAACTCAGGAACGAGCTGAACTTGACAATCACTGCAGACGGTGAACCTAGCCCTATATTCGAACTTGCACTTGGGACAAAACACTTAAGGTTGTTCTCCCATAAAGATTTTCCCCTGTTGATTGCTGCTCGTACTCCTCAGTCTCAAAGATTATATCACATGCGCGGACTACAGGAAGCATCAGAAAAACAAGTTTTGGTTGTTTCAAATGGAACTCATTAAACGCGCGATGACCCACGGCATGCGAATCGGACCGAGCGAAAAGTGCAGTGAGCCAGCTTTCAGGATTTGCATACTGTTCCCCCAGACGAAATCAGGCCGATGCGGTACCATGAGAGCAGACATCCAGCCGCCTATTATGGGGAGAATATGAACTCACCATGTCACGGACATTCTCAGGGTCTCGAAAAACCCTAAGGGTTCCAGAGATACATGAAATGGACCCCTGAAAAAAACGCGAGGTCTTCCGTGTTTATGGAGATCAGGTTCATGACCTGCGGACCCTGAGGAGCCATGTCCGAATAGATGTTGGATCTGAATGTTTTTGGACGAACATAGGTTACCAGTCTGGCCTGCTCAACATTGAGCGCCTTTTTCATTCCTGCAATGGTGTCGTCAAGATAGGCCACTTGGTCGATGAGTTTCGCGTTAAGGGCCTCTCCCGCCGCCAGTATCCTGCCGTCGGCAAGAGCCCTCACCTCCTGCTCGGTGAGGAGCTTTTGCCTGTTTGCGTAGACCACCCCCACAAAGCGAAGGTAGAGCTCTTCGATGATGTCCTGAAGCATCTTTTTTTCCTCAGGGGTGCTGGGCCGGAAGGGAGACCAGAAGTCTTTTTTTGGGCCTGATTTGTAGGTCTCATCAGACACCCCAATCTTGGCAAGGAGCCCCTCAATGTTGAATTTCATGGCGATAACGCCTATGCTGCCCGTGATTGCGGTGGGGCTTGCGACAATACGGTCCGAGGCCGAGGCAATGTAATACCCGCCCGAGGCGGCGAGTTCTGTGATGTAGGCGTACACGGGTATCTTCTTTTTCTCCCTGAAACTCATGATCTCATGATAGATCGTGTCGCTCGCAGCAACGGTACCGCCGGGTGAATTTATCCTCACGATCACGCCTGCGATGTCAGGGTCTGTCCCTGCCTTGAGGAGCGCCTCCCTGAAAAAACTGACCCTGGAGGGTCCTGTCTTGAGCTTCAGGACATCTGTTTCTTCCTTAAAGGAGATCATGCCGTCCAGATCAAGAAGAAGTATTTTGGCCCTACCCTCCCCTTCAAGCACCTTTTCCTCCAAGGGCTTTGTGGAAGGCA
>Ga0335070_10003156_pt1 | contig 19164 bp, 19 predicted proteins | sample Lox_Sample_13_FD_206722 | JGI IMG/M metagenome (GOLD analysis project Ga0335070, IMG submission 206722) | Soil microbial communities from Loxahatchee National Wildlife Refuge, Florida, United States - Lox_Sample_1.3 | ecosystem: Environmental > Terrestrial > Soil > Wetlands | place: USA... | reverse complement strand
TCGATGTCCTCCGCGTCGTTCAGGCCTGCGGTGCAATTACCGCAAGCAAACAATGTGCACGCCGCAACTTCTCGCATGAAAACCGGCGCGCGTGTTGTTAGCACTCCCCCCGGGTGGATGCCATGGCCTTGAAAACATGGAGATCCCCGGAAGCGGATATAAAATGGGCCGGTTTACCAAGGAGGAGCGAAGGCCTTGCCGCTGCTGGGAAATGCCGAAAAGGGGGAGCTCGAGCGCCTCATGCTCGACCGCCTCACGGAGTACTACGGCAGGAACGGCCCGGGAGCGCTGCTGGTCGAGGGCGTACGGGTGGTGGTGACGGTGGAGGGCGTGGCCATCGACGTCGGCGAGACCCGGGACCCGCTCGCCGCGGTCGAGGTGCGCTCGCTCTTCACGGCGCTGTGCTACATCACGGGCGGCACCACGGCGCTGCCGCCAGACTCCCTCGAGACGCTCGCCACCGAGGCGACCAGCGCGGCCGCGCAGCAGATCAACCGCATCGCCGCTTCCTGACCCGATGGACAACCGGGAGATGGTCGCGCGCAGCCTCGCGGCCGTCTGGCATCCGTGCACGCAGATGAAGGCGCACGAGCGCTTCCCGCTCGTGCCGGTGGCGCGCGCCGAAGGCATGTGGCTCTACGACTTCGACGGGCGCCGCTACCTGGATGCGGTGAGCTCGTGGTGGGTGAACCTGTTCGGGCACGCCAACGCCGACATCGACGCGGCCGTGCGCGACCAGGTGGGCAAGCTCGAGCACGTGATGCTCGCGGGATTCACGCACGCGCCGGCGGTCGAGCTCGCGGAGCGGCTGGCACGCCTCGCGCCCGGCAAGCTCGGCCACGCGTTCTTCGCATCCGACGGCGCATCCGCCGCGGAGATCGCGCTCAAGATGGCCTTCCACCATTGGGCCAACCGCGGGCAGCCCGCCAAGCGCCGCTTCGTCTCGCTCGAGGGCGGATACCACGGCGAGACCGTGGGGGCGCTCGGCGTGACCGACGTGCCGGTGTTCCGCGACGCGTATGCGCCGCTGCTGCAAGGCTCCATCCTCGCGCCCTTCCCGGCCGACGCGGCAGGCGCGGCGCAGGCGCTCGAGCGCATCCTCGCCGAGCGCGGGCACGAGGTCGCGGCCCTGATCGTCGAGCCGCTGGTGCAGGGCGCGGCCGGCATGCGCTTCTACGATCCCGAGTACCTGCGCCGCGCGCGGGAGCTGTGCACGCGCCACGACGTGCTGCTCATCGCCGACGAGATCATGACGGGCTTCGGGCGAACGGGAACGATGTTCGCGTGCGAGCAGGCCTCGATCGCGCCCGACCTGCTGTGCCTGTCCAAGGGCATCACCGGCGGCTACCTGCCGCTTTCGTGCGTGCTCGCCACCGACGCGGTGTTCGGCGCGTTCTACGACGACGACGTGCGGCGCGGATTCCTGCATTCGCACTCGTACACGGGCAATCCCCTCGCCTGCCGCGCCGCGTGCGCGGTGCTCGACATCTTCGAGCGCGACCGCGTGATCGAGGCGAACGCGCGCAAGGCGCGCCGGTTCGACGAGATCGCCGCGCCGCTCGCCCGGCACCCGCGCGTGCGCAGCTTCAGGCGCCGGGGCATGATCTGGGCGTTCGAGGCGGACACTTCGGATGCCGCCTTCGCCTCGCGCGCCTTCGAGCTCGCGCTGTCTCGCGGCGTCCTGCTGCGGCCCATCGGCAAGACCGTGTACTTCATGCCGCCCTACGTGATCGACGAGGCGCAATTCGGCGAGCTCGTCGAGTGCGCGCTCGCCGTCGTGGAGACCCTCGCGCGATGAGGCGCGCTTTCGCCGCCGTCGTGCTTGCGCTCACGCTGCCGGGCTTCGCGCGCGACCTGCCCCGGCCGGTGCGCGCCGCGCTCACCGAGGCGAAAGTGCCGGTCGAAGCGGTGGGCGCGGTGGTCGAGCCGGTGGAGGGCGGGGCGCCCGTCGTCACGCACCAGGCGGACCTCGCGATGAACCCGGCCTCGGTGATGAAGCTCGTGACCTCGTACGCGGCGCTCGACCTGCTGGGCCCCGCGTTCACGTTCCACACCGACGCCCTCGTCACCGGGACGCTCACCGAGGGCAGCCTCGACGGCGACCTCGTGATCCGCGGCGGCGGCGACCCCAAGCTCACCTACGAGCGCCTCTGGCAGCTCATGCACCAGCTGCGCTCGCGGGGCCTGCGCGAGATCCGCGGCGACATCGTGATCGACCGCGGCTACTTCGCACCGCCCGCGAAGGAGGCGGCGCCCTTCGATTCGGAGCCGCGCCGCGCCTACAACGTGGGTCCCGACGCCTTCCTCGTGAACTTCCAGTCGGTGCAGTTCACCTTCGAGCCTTCGGGGCAGGGCGTGCGCGTCACCGCCGAGCCCGACCTTCCGAACATCGAGATCACGACGCAGCTGCGGGCAGTCCCCGGACCGTGCGGCTGGTGGCGGCGCGGACTTCGCTACGAGGTCGAGCAGAACGGGCTGCTCTCGCAGGTGAGCTTCGCCGGCACGATCCCGGCCGAGTGCCCCGCGCGCACGTTCACGCTCTCGGTGCTCGATGCGCAGGCCAACGCGGAGGCGATGCTGCGCTGGACATGGAGCGAGGCGGGCGGAATCCTGCGCGGCAAGGTGCGCAGCGCCCCGGCGCCCGCCGACGCGCGCCTGCTCTACCGGTTCGAATCCGAGCCGCTCGCGAGCCTCGTGCACGACATGAACAAGTTCTCCAACAACGTGATGGCGCGCCACATCTACCTCGCGCTCTCGGCCGAGCTCGCCGGCGGACCCGGCAACGAGGCGGCGAGCCGCGACATCGTCATGCGCTGGCTGGGCGACAAGGGCATCGACGCGCGCGGGCTCGTGATCGGCAACGGCTCGGGGCTGTCGCGCGATTCGCGGATCAGCGCAACGACGCTCGCCGCGCTGCTGCGCAGCGCCTGGGCGAGCCCGCTCATGCCGGAGCTCGCCGCGTCGCTGCCCGTCTTCGCGACCGACGGCACGCTCAAGCTGCGCCCCGCCGCGGGCGCCGCCGGGCACGCGCACTTGAAAGGCGGTACGCTGGACGGCGTCCAGGCCATCGCCGGCTTCGTGATCGATGCGCGCGGCAAGCGCTGGATCGTGGTGATGATGGCCAATCACGCGAACGCCAACGCGGCGCAGCCCGCCCTCGACGCGCTGGTCGAGTGGGTGTTCAAGGGAGCGCGATGAACGACCTCGCCGCCAACCAGCCGCCGCCCCTCGAAGGCTACGACGCCTACGCGGCCGATGCGTGGCTCGCTTCGGCGGTGGAACGCGCGCGCGTGGGATGGGTCGCCGCGGCCGCTTCGGACCTCGGAAAGTTCGTGGGCTCGGCCGAAGGGCAGGCACTCGCGGTCGCGGCCAATCGCCGCATTCCGGAGCTGCGCACCCACGACCGCTTCGGCAACCGCATCGACTTCGTCGAGTACGACCCGTCGTACCACGCGCTCATGGGGCGCGCCATCGGCGCCGGCGTGCACTCGCTCGCCTGGAAGCGCGAGGAGGGCGGCTTCTCGGCGCGCGCGGTGCTCTTCTACCTCTGGAACCAGCTCGAGCAGGGGACCGCCTGCCCCGTCACGATGACGTTCGCGTCGATTCCGGTGATGGCCCATGCGCCGGCCGTCGAGCGCGAGTGGCGCGCGAAGGTGCTCGCCGATGCCTACGATCCGCGGCCGCTGCCCGTCGCGAGCAAGCCCGGCGCGACCATCGGCATGGCGATGACCGAGAAGCAGGGCGGCTCGGACCTGCGTGCCGTGCAAAGCCGCGCGGAGAAGTCGGCGGACGGCTATCGCATCACGGGCCACAAATGGTTCTGCTCGGCGCCCATGAGCGATGCGTTCTTCACGCTCGCGCGCCTGCCCGAGGGCGTCACCTGCTTCTTCGTGGCGCGATCGCTGCCGGACGGCACGCGCAATGCCTTGCGCATCCAGCGCCTGAAGGACAAGATCGGCAACCGTTCCAACGCCTCCTCCGAGATCGAGTACGACGCGACGTTCGCCCAGCTCGTGGGCGAGCCGGGCCGCGGGATCGCGACCCTCATCGAGATGGCGCACCACACGCGCTTCGACATCGTGGTGGGCATCGCCGGCATGATGCGCGCGGCGCTGCGCCAGGCCATCCACCACGCGCGCCACCGCGAGGCGTTCGGCAAGCGCCTGGCATCGCACCCGCTGATGGCCAACGTGCTCGCCGACCTCGCGCTGGAAAGCGAGGCGGCCACGCGGCTCGCCTTGCGCCTGGCGCGCGCGTTCGACGCCTCGGCCCGCGACGAAGGCGAGCGCGAGCTGCAGCGCGTGCTCACGCCGATCGCGAAGTACTGGCTGTGCAAGCGCATGACGCCGGTGGCCGTCGAGGCCATGGAGTGCCTGGGCGGCAACGGCTACGTCGAGGAAGCGCCGCTCGCGCGCCTGTATCGCGAGGCGCCGTTGAACGGCATCTGGGAGGGAAGCGCCAACGTGATCTGCCTCGACGTGCTGCGCGCCATGGCGCGCGCGCCGCGCTCGATGCAGGCGTTGCGCGACGAGATCGCGGCTGCGAAGGACCCGCGCATCGACGCATGTCTTGCGGGCGCGATGCGGATGGCCGCCGACCCGGCCCTCGCGGAAGCGCAAGCGCGCACGCTCGTCGAGACGCTCGCCACCTGCATGCAGGCCTGCCTGATGGCACGCGAGTCCGCCCCGGCGGCGGCGAACGCGTTCGTCGAGTCGCGGCTCGAGGCGCGCGGCTGCGGGACGCGGTCGTTCGGGACGCTCGCTTCGGGAACGGATTTCGGCGCGATCGTCGATCGCGCGGGAAACTAGGCGGCCTGCCGCCGCCCAATTCCTGGGACGCGGGAAGCCACGAACAGCGCGGCAAGAGCGGCCGCGACGGCGAGCCCGAAAGTCATCCCGATGCCGCCGGGCTCCCATGCGAGCACCAGGAAGAACGAGGTGAAACCGGTGAGGCCCGCCACGAAGCCGCGCATCAGGCGGGCCACCGAGTCGGCCCCGTAGAGCGCGAGCGTGAAGGGCGGCATGATGGAGCCGGTCACCGGCAGCGAGAGCATCACCCCGCTCACCACCGGCCCGAAGTTCGCCGCGGCCCACAGGATCGCGGCGGCGAGCGCGAAGGCCGCGACGAGGCGAAGCCTCAATTCCATGCGCGGCACGGCAGGCAGCGTGGCTGCGTGCTGCGGATGCGGGAGCACAAGCCAGGCCGCAGCGAGGCTTCCGTACGCGAGCAGCGCTGCCCATGGGAGCGTCGGGGCGGCCCACGCCACGAGGAACGCTACGGCGGCGAAGCTGGCCCAACCCGCGGCGAGCGCGCCGGGCCATCGCAGGCGCCGCGAGGCATACGCGAAAGCCGTGAGGTGCGCGCATTGCGCCGCGACCGCGGCCGCGGTGTAGACCGCCGAGCGCGCCGCGAACTCCCCGCCATGGTCGAGCGCGAGGAAGAGCGTGATGGGGCCGCCGATCATCGGCATGCCGCCCAGATAACCCGACACGCGATGGCCCCAGCGGCGCGCGGCGAGGCTCGCGAGCCACACCGCGGCGGGAACGAGCAGCAGCCTTGCGAGCGTCGCCGCGCTCACTTCCTGGCGCGCTGGTCCTCGCGCCGGTTGCCGCCGCGCACCATGCGGTATTCGTACAGCCGGCATTCGAGCGCGCCGTTGAAGAGCACGGTCTTGCGCGCGGGCTGAAGGCGGATCAGCTTCGCGAGATCCGGATCCCCGGAAAAGATGAACGCCGTCCAGCCGGTGAATTTCTTCTTCAGCACGTCGCCCAGGGCCGGGTAGAACTCGGCGAGCTTCTCCTTCTCCCCCAGGCGAACGCCGTAGGGCGGGTTGGTGATCACCATGCCGTGGCCGCTGGGCGCCGAGAGCTCCAGCAGGTTCGCCTGCTTGAGCGTGACCGCCTCCTCGAGCCCCGCCTCCTTGAGGTTCAGCGCTGCATGCCCGAGCGAGCGCCCGTACAGGTCCGAGCCGAAGAGGGGCAGGCGCTCCAGCGGCTTCTCGGCCTTCTTCGCGTTGGCGAGCATGCGCTCCCACGCGGAGGCGTCGAAGCGCGCGAGCTTTTCGAAGGCGAAAGCGCGCTGCCTTCCCGCGGCGCGCCCCAGCCAGATCTCGGCCGCCTCCGAGAGGAACGTGCCGCCCCCGCACATCGGATCGAGCAGCGGGATGCCGGCGCGCCAGCCGGCCAGCCGCAATATTCCCGCCGCGAGGTTCTTCTTGAGCGGGGCCTCGCCCACGTGGTCGCGCCGCCCGCGGCGAAACAGCGACTCCCCGCTGGTGTCCACGTACAGCGTGCAGGTCTTCGCGTCGAGGAAGACGTGCACGCGCAAGTCCGGGTTGCGCGGCTCGACCGAGGGGCGCCGCCCGGTGGCGCTGCGGAAATGGTCGGCGATGGCGTCCTTCACGCGCAGCGTGACGAAATCCAGGCTCTTCACCGGGCTGCGGTGCGCGTTGGTCTCCACCTTGAACGTGCGGTCGGCCGTGAAATAGTGGTGCCAGCGCACCCCGTTCGCGGCCTTGTAGACGTCTTCCTCGCTCGCATAGGGGAATTGCGCGACCCGCCACAGGATGCGGCTCGCGATGCGCGAATGCAGGTTGGTGGTGTAGACGAGGTCGAAGGGACCGTCGAAGGCCACCCCGGCTTCCGCGGCCGCGCAGTGCCTGGCGCCCAGCGCCGTGAGCTCCTCGGCGAGCGCGGGAGCGAGGCCGCGCGGGCAGGGGGCGAAGAAATAATATTGGCCCGTGTCCTGTTTAACCAGGACGCGCGGCCGGTCCGCGGGCATCAGAAGGGCTTCACGATGGCGAGCACCACGATCGCGAAGAGCAGCACGGTGGGCAGCTCGTTGATCCAGCGGTAGAACACGTGGCCGTGCACGTTGGCCCCGCGCGCGAAGGTGCGCACGAAGTGCCCCAGCCAGAAGTGGTAAGCGACGAGGAGCGCGACCAGGACCAGCTTCGCGTAGAGCCAGCCGCCGGCGATGCCGTAGTGGAGCCACATCCACGCGCCGAACACGATCGTAAGCACCATGGCGGGCCACATGATGCCGCGATAGAGCTTGCGCTCCATCACCACGAAGCGGTCGTGGGAAACGTCATCGGTGGACTGGGCGTGGTAGACGAACAGGCGCGGCAAATAGAAAAGGCCCGCGAACCACGCGACCACGAATATGACGTGCAGGGACTTGATCCACAGCATGGGCCTATAATTTTACAGTGATGTCGAGATACCCCCTCCGATTCGCCCTCGCGCTCGCCGCGCTGGCCCTTCCATTCACCGCCGCGCATGCCGCGCCGCAGGTGAAGACCGAGCACGTCGAAGCCCAGCTCGTCATGGACAAGGCGGGCGCGCAGCCGGGCAGGCCCGCATGGGTGGGCCTCAAGCTGCGCATGGCGCCCGAGTGGCATACGTACTGGAAGAATCCCGGCGACTCGGGGCTTCCCACGCGCATCAAGTGGACGCTGCCCACGGGCTGGACCGCGGGCGAGATCCAGTGGCCCTACCCGCAGCCGCTGCCCGTGGGGCCGCTCATGAACTACGGCTACGAGGACGAGGTGGTGCTCCTCTCGCCGCTCACGCCGCCCGCGGACGCGCCCGCCGGCCCCGCGAACATCCACGCGCATGCCGAGTGGCTGGTGTGCCGCGACATCTGCGTTCCGGAGAAGGGCGAGCTAGACCTCTCGATACCGCTGGCCGCGGCCGCGCCCGCCGACGACTCGCGCTTCCAGGCGAGCATCGACCGCGCGCGCAACCAGCTTCCCGTGGACCTCTCCGGCTGGAAGTACGAGGCGTCGATGCAGGCCAGGTCGCTCATCGTGCGCCTCACCGCGCCCGAGGGCATCGAGCCGCCGGCGAACGTGCGCTTCTTCCCCGCCCGCGAAAACCTGATCGAGCCCGCGGCACCCGAGAAGGCCACGCGCTCGAGCCGCACGCTCACCGTGGAGATGAAGCTCGCCGATCCGCCGCTTCCCGGCGTGCAGTCGGTGGAAGGCGTGGCGGTCACGCAGGACGGCTGGCCCGGCTCCGACGGGCGCAAGGCGATCAACGTGAGCGCAAAGGTCGGCGCGTTGGCCGCGGGGGCCGCGAGCGTCGCGCCCGCGGGCGGCGGCGATGCGATCGGCGCCACGGTCGGCGGCAGCACGCTCGCCGCGCTCGCCTTCGCATTCATCGGCGGCATGATCCTGAACCTCATGCCCTGCGTCTTTCCCGTGCTCGGCATCAAGGTGATGGGATTCGTCGAGCACGCGCACGGCGATCGCCGCGCGATGCGCGTGCAGGGCCTCGTGTACGGCGCGGGCGTTCTGCTCTCCTTCCTGGTGCTCGCCGGGCTCATGCTCGCGCTGCGCGCGGGCGGCACGCAGCTGGGCTGGGGCTTCCAGCTGCAGTCGCCCGCCTTCGTCACGGTGCTCGCCGCGCTCTTCTTCATCCTCGCGCTCAACCTCTCGGGCGTGTTCGAGTGGGGCGCCTTCGCGCAATCGATGACTTCCGACGTGAGCGCGAAGGGGCGCTACGCGGATGCCCTGCTCGCCGGCGTCCTGGCGACCGTCGTGGCCACGCCGTGCACCGCGCCCTTCATGGGAGCGGCGGTGGGCTTCACCATCACGCAGGACGCGGCGCATTCGATCGCCGTGTTCGGGATGCTGGCGCTCGGCCTCGCCGCGCCGGTGGTGGCGCTCGCGTTCTTCCCGTCGTTGCTTCGCGTGCTGCCCAAGCCCGGCGCGTGGATGGAAACCTTCAAGCAGGTGCTGTCCTTCCCGCTCTATGCGACGGTCGCGTGGCTCGCGTGGGTGCTCGGCGCGCAGGCGGGCAACGACGCGGTGTTCGCGCTCCTGGGCGGCCTCGTGCTGGTCGCGATGGGCGCCTGGCTCTACGGCCGCTCGCTGCATGCGCCGGGCGCGTGGCGCACGGCCGTTGCGGCGATCCTCGCCGCGGCGGGCCTCCTGCTCGCCTGGCCCTCGCCCACCCACATCGCCGAGGCCGCGGCCGCCGCCAACGATGAAAGCGAATGGCAACCGTGGTCGCCCGAACGGGTGCGCAACCTGGTCGCGGTCGGCAAGCCCGTGTTCGTCGATTTCACGGCCGCCTGGTGCGTGACGTGCCAGGTGAACAAGCGCATCGCGCTTCACGACGAGGGCGTGGAGAAGGCATTCGCCGCGCGCGACGTGGTGAAGCTCAAGGCCGACTGGACCCGCCAGGACCCGCGCATCACCGCCGCGCTCGCCGGGCTCGGCCGCAACGCCGTGCCCGTCTACGCGCTCTACGTCCCGGGCGAGGACAAGCCGCGCCTGTTGCCCGAAGTCCTCACGCCCTCCATCGTGATTTCCGAGGTCTCCCGGTTGCCGTCCGCGAAAGGCCCGACCGCGGTCACGCAACGCTGAAGGGGGCCGGGCCCGTCGTCCCCGTGGAGACGGGGCTGTGAGTTTTTGGCGGCCGGGAGCGAATAACGTGTCATGAACGCCCCGGATCCATCCTCCTTCGCCCCCCTCCTGCGGGAGAACAAGGCGATCCTGCACAAGGTCGCCTTCGCGTATTGCCACGACGCCGACGATCGCCGCGACCTCGTGCAGGAGATGGCGATCCAGCTGTGGCGCTCGTTCCCGCGCTTCGACGGCCGCGTGAAGTTCTCGACCTGGGCATACCGGGTCTCGATGAACGTCGCGGTCTCGTGGCTGCGCAGCGAGCATCGCCGCCCGCGCGACACGGTTCCCATCGAGGATCTCGAGCGCGAGATCGAAGCCACGGACCAGGTCTTCGACGAGGCGAGCGACAACATGCGCGTGCTGCGCGGCCTCATCGACGGCCTCGACGGGCTGAACCGGGCGCTGATCCTGCTCTACCTCGATGGGCATTCGGGCGAGGAGATCGGCGAGATCCTCGGCATCACCACCGCCAACGTCACCACCCGCGTGAACCGCGTGAAGCGCGAGCTTCAGGCCGGATTCGCGCGCCTCGAGCAACCCCTGGAGAAGACCGCATGAGCGCCACGCTGGAAGACCTTCGTTCCGAATGGATGGGCCGCGCGCAACGCCTTGAGCAGGAGCTTCGCATCACGCGGCAGATTGCCCGCGACGACTGGATCGAGCGGCAGCGCGAGCGCGTGCGCTCCGCGGGCCCGTTCCGCGGGTTCGAGATCGCCGTGTGGATCGCGGCGCTCGCGCTGCTCGGGCGCTTCCTCGCCACGCACTATGCCGAGCCGCTGCTCTTCGCCACCGCCGCGCTCATCGACGCCTGGGTGATCGCGACCGGCGTGACCGCGATCCGGCAGCAACAGGCCGTGCGCAACCTCGACTACGGCCTTCCGCTCACGGTGCTGCAGTCACAGGTCGAATCGCTTCGCATCGCGCGCATCCGTGCCTTCAACGTGGCATTCCTCACCGGCCAGGTCGTGTGGTGGATTCCCTTCTTCGTCGTGTTCGTGGAGGGCTTGTTCGGCGTGAACCTCTATTCGAATCCGTGGTTCGTGCAGTTCGCCCTCTTCAACGTGGCCCTCGGCGTCGCGGCGATCCCGGTCGCGATCTGGGTCGCGCGTCGTTACGGCGAGCGGCTTGCGAAGACGTCCGCGATCCGGCACATCGCCGATTCGATCGCGGGCCGGGACATCGCCGTGGCGCGAGATGCCCTCGAGAAGCTTCGCCGGTTCGGGGCCGAGCCGTGACCGCCCCCCTGTAGGACGATTCCTACATACCGGGGCTCCAACCGGCGGCAAGATTTCCCACGGCCCCCATGACGCGATTCGAGGATTACCTGCGTGAGATCAGCGCGGCCACCGATGGCAGCGCCGTGGCCGAGCTCGTGCGCGAGTGCTTCGCCTCGATCCTTCCCTCGGAACTGGCGGCGCTTCCGCTTCCCTGCCAGGCCCTGCTGCGGGCCGACATCGGGGACGTCATGTCGGCCGCGGTCATCTTCGCGCGCGCCGAGCTCACGTTCGACGGCAGCGCGATCGCGGCGCAATCCCTGCACGAATTGTCGTACGCGCTGCTGGTCGCCGCGGCGCGAATCGCGCAGTTGTCCTGACGCTTCCCTCGCTACGGAGCATTCGCGAAAAGGACTTTTCCGGAAATCGTTCCAGTGGACACCCGGGTCCATTGGAACGGAAACAGGAAAAGACGCGGATAGAGCACTCGGGTGCCGACAGTCTTGCGCACCGCGCGCGGCCGGTCACGACACCCAGCGGCTGACGATCTCGCGAAGCACGTGCAGCTTGCGGTGGAAGAAGTGCTCGCCGCCCGGCACCACGACCACGGGCACGTCGCGCGCACCGGCCCACGCCATCGAATCGGCAAGCGGAACGGTCTCGTCGAGGTCGCCGTGGACGACGACCGTGTTGTACGGCGTGTGCCGCCCCGGCGGGCCCAGCGTTGCGTCGTTGGGATCGGGCGGCGCGCCGAAGCCCTGCGCGGTGATGCGCCGGAAGCCCGGCGCCACCAGCACGAGGAGCTGGAAATCCACCCGCAGGCTTGCGCGCACCGCCACCGCGCCGCCGAACGAGAAGCCGGCCAGGTAGAGCGGAAGCGGACCGGATTTCGCGCGCGCGTGCTCGATGGCCCGCACCAGGTCGTCGGTCTCGCCGCGTCCTTCATCGTGGGCGCCTTCGGTGGCGCCTACGCCGCGGAAGTTGAGGCGCCACGTCGCGGCCCCCGCCTCGACCAGCGCGCGCGTGAGCGTGGTCACCACCTTGTTGTCCATCGTTCCGCCGTAGAGCGGATGCGGGTGCGCGACGACGGCGAGCGCATGCGGCGAATCCGGGATCGACGAGGCGATTTCGATGCGGCCCGCGTCGCCATCGATCAGCTCGCGAGCGGTCGTGACGGCCATCTAGATGCGCAGGCGCCCGACGATGCGGCCGTTCACCAGGTGCTCCTCCACGATCTCGTCGATGTCCTGCTTGTCGACGTACGTGTACCAGACGCCCTCGGGATACACGACGATGCAGGGGCCTTCCTCGCAGCGGTCCAGGCAGCCCGCCTGGTTCACGCGCACCTGGCCGGGCCCGGAGAGGCCGAGCTCCTTCACCCGCCCCTTCGCGTACTTGCGCATCGCCTCGGCGTCGTGGGTCGCGCAGCATGTCTCGGGCGCGTCGCGCCGGTTGGTGCAGAAAAACACGTGGTGCTTGTAGAAGCTCATGGCTTCGATTCTACCGTGCGCCTCGCATGGAAGAAGAGCGCGATCAGGAAGGCCACGGCGAGCAGCGGCCACAGCTCGTGCAGGAAGCGCGTGAGCGTGGTGAAGTTGGCGAGCTGGCCGTAGGGCCACCGGAAGACGCGAAGCAGCTCGTCCAGGCCCGAGTAGGCGCCCGCGATCTTGGAGACCAGCGCGCCGGCGAGCACCAGCACGAGCGCGAGGTAGATGCGGCCCATGCGCGGAAAGCGGCGCGACGGCACGAGCAGGGCGACGCCCGCCACGAGGCCCGCGACCCGCGCGAGGCTCAGCCATTCCTCGGCGAAATGCGGCTGCAGCATGACCGAGGCCGCCACGAACTTGAGCCACAGCGCCGTGGACAGGAGCACGAGCGTGGCGCGGAGCGCGCCGCTCTCGCGCGCAAGGAGCGTGGAGACGAAGAGGCCGAAGCCCCAGATGCCCATCGCGACGGATGCGGCCTGCAGGATGGCGAGGTCGCGCGTGTCGAGGTCGGAAAAGACGATATTGCCCGCGCCGAAGAAGGGCAGCGCCGGGTTGAGCTGCGCGATCATCCACAGCACCAGCAGCATGAGGCCCGCGTCGCCCCAGGCGCCGCCGATCACGAGCGCCTCGCGCCGGCGCGCGAGCGGCAGCGACACGAGCGAATAGAGCGGGTCGGCGAACGCCAGCGTGCCGAGCGCCGTGCCCACGCTGTTGGCGAGCGTGTCGTATGCCGACGAGATGCGCCCGGGAATGAAGAGCTGCAGGCCCTCCATCGCCATGCTGAAAGCCGTGCCGGCCACGATGGCCTTCAGCGCCGGATGGCGCGCGCCCGACTGGCGAAAATGCAGGCACGCAAGGATCCCGAGCGGGATGTATGCGAGCACGTTGGCCGCGAAATCGAAGTTCGCGAGGTGGTGCGGGCGGCTGAAGGCGCCCGCCACGGCCTCGGCGGAAGTTGCGTGCAGCGGCGCGAACGGATACAGGCTCGCGTAGGCGAGGAGCGCGAGCCAGACCGCCGTCGAGCCGCGGAAGCGCCCGGAGGTCATCCGATGGGCTTGAGGCCCTTGCGGTAGATCCCCGCGCGCTCGACGTAATGCCCGGCGATCCAGGTGTTCATGCGGACCTCCTCGGCGGAGAGGGTGCGCATGATCTTGTTCACGCCCAGCACGAGCGAGTTGTCGGGGATGACCTTGCCCTCGGTCACCGTGGCGCCCGCGCCCACCAGGCAGTTGCGGCCGATCACCGCGCCGTTCAGCACGATGGCGCCGATGCCGATGAGGGAGTTCTGCCCGATCGTGCAGCCGTGCAGCATCACGAGGTGGCCTACGCTCACGTCCTTCTCGAGCATGACGGGAACGCCGCCGTCGGTGTGGATCACCGAGCCGTCCTGCACGTTCACGTTCTCGCCCAGCGTGATCACGTCGTTGTCGCCGCGGATCGTCACGTTGAACCACACGCTCGCGCCGTGCTCGAGCACCACGGAGCCGATGACCGCGGCGTTGGGCGCCACGTAGTAGTCGCCCCTCATGACGGGCTTGCGGTCGTCGAGCTGGTAGATCACTTTGCCTCCCTCGCCATTCCCGGCCATTATCTCAGGAGGCCTTGAACAAGTGCGAGAACGCGCGGCTTACCTCGAGGCGCTCAGGGCGCGCGCGCAGGGCGATCTCGCGTCGGCCCTCGCCGTCCACGGCCACCGACTGGATGGCGCGGATGTTCACGATGGTGTTGCGGTGCACCTGCCAGAAGTGCCGCGCGTCGAGCTGCGCGCAGAGCTCGCGCAGCGGCGTCTTCACCAGCGCCTCAGCCTCCGCGGTCACGATGCGCGTGTACTTCATGTCGGAGCGGAAATACAGCACGTCGTCCACGTTGATGAGGCGGATCGTGCTGCCGATGGAAGCCTGCACCCATTGCAGCGGCGCGGCGGCAGGGGCGAAACGGCGCGAGAGCTCGTCGATGATCCGATCCACCTGCGCGGGCGCGGCGCCGCGCCGCTCGCGCAGCCTGCGCGCGGTCTCGGCCAGGCGCCCGGCCGTGGCGGGCTTGAGGATGTAGTCGACCGCCCCGCGCTCGAAGGCCTCCACCGCGTAGCGGTCGTAGGCCGTCACGAAAACGACGTGCGCCGCCTCGCCAATCTCGCGGGCCGCCTCGAGACCCGTCATCACCGGCATCTCGATGTCGAGGAAAACGAAATCCGGGCGGTGCTCGCGCGCCGCGTGCACGGCATCGGCCCCGTTGGCGGCCTCGGCGACCACCTCGAGCTCGGGCCACGCTTGCGCGAGCGCCGTGCGCAGGCTTTCGCGCAGCAGCGGCTCGTCGTCGGCGATGACGGCGCGCGGCGCGCTCAAGCGGGCACCTCGACGCGCGCGAGCGCACCCCCCGCGCCGCCGCTCTCGAGCACGAGGCGCGCGCGCTCGCCGTACAACGCCTTCAGCCGCTCGCGCACGTTGGCAAGCCCCACGCCCTGGCCCAGCGCGCCGCCGAAGCCCCGGCCATCGTCGGCCACCTCGACGGCGAGGCGGTCGCCTTCCATGGACGCACGCACGCGCACCTCGCCGCGGCCGCGCGGGACGATGCCGTGCTTCACCGCGTTCTCCACGAGCGTCATGAGGATGAGCGGCGGGAATGCGTGGCCTGCGAGACCGGGCCCGATATCGAACGAAAAGCGCAATTCGCCGCCCATGCGCATGCGCATGATCTCGAGGTAGGCCGTGGCGAGCTCGGCCTCGCGCCCGAGCGTCGTCGATTCCGCCCGGATCTCGGGAAGGGCCGTCCTCAGGTAGCTGATGAGGTGGTCGAGCAGCGTGACCGCCTGCGGCGAGCCGGTCGCCATGAGGTGGCGCACGTTGGCGAGGGTGTTGAAAAGGAAGTGCGGCTCCACTTGCGCCTGCAGGAGCTTCAAGTCCGCCTCGACCGTGCGCCGTTCGAGGCGCTCGCGCTCGGCCTCGCCCTTGAGCAGCGCCAGGCGCTGCGCGACCTCGCGATTGCGCAGCGTGGCCACCGCGGTGATCACCGCGAAGGCCGCAATGGCCATCAGCAGGATCACGCCCAGGAGCATCTTGATCCTCTCGGGATCGCCGTAGATCGAGGGGCCCGGCGTCACGAGGTCGATGGCGACGACGCCGGCGGCGCCCAGGACCAGCCATCCGATGAAGCTCGCGAAATGGCGCCGCGCCCCGGCGCCGGTCCACTTGCGGTAGCCATACCAGGCGCTGAGGAAGAAGGCGAGCGCGCAACCGCCCAGCGCATTGGCGGCGATGAACGCGTCCCACCAGCCGATCTTCGACTTCAGCAGCACCACGCCCAGGGCCACCCCGCCGATCGCCAGGACGTACCAGCCCAGCCAGCGCGGCCAGTGCTGCTTGAGCTCGCGGTCGAGCGCCTTCGCGTCGGCGTACTCGTCGGGCGACATGCGCGCGACGCACCGGCTCACGTATTGGCGGAAGTTCATCTGCGAGAGCCTACCCCAGCGCGCAATCCGCGCAGCGCCCCGGCGACGAGCCCGGGGAAATCGCGACCGGCCGCCGGAAACGGCGACGAACGGCTACATCTGCTTGAAGAGGTGGGAGTAGATCCGCGAGACGACCAGCGACTCGTCCTTGCCCTTGATCTTCACGTGCGCCTGGCCGCGGAAGTCGCGCGTGACGCCCGCGATGGCGCCCACGTTCACCACGGTCGAGCGGTGGATCTGCCAGAACGCATCGGGGTCGAGCCCGTCGAGGAGCTCGCGGATCGGCGTCTTGATGAGCGCCTCGCCCTCGGCGGTGACCACGCGCGTGTATTTCTCGTCGGACTGGAAGAAGAGCACCTCGGCCACCGGGATCAGGCGCAGGCTCTGGCCCACGGTCGCCCGGATCCACTGCAGGCGCTCCTTGCGGCCGCCGGCCTGCTCGCCCAGCCTCGCGAGCAGGGCCTTCAGGTCCACGGGCGGCGTGGCGAGCTTCGCCTTCAGCCGCTCGATGGTGACCGCGAGGCGTTCGTCGGTGGCGGGCTTGAGGACGTAGTCGGCGGCCCCCGTCTCGAAGGCCTGGATCGCGTACTGGTCGTAGGCGGTCACGAAGACCACGTGGCAGCGGCCGGCCACGTGGCGCGCGACCTCCACGCCCGTCATCTCGGGCATCTGGATGTCGAGGAACATGAAGTCGGGCACGCGGTCCTCGAGCGCCTCGAGGGCCGCGGCGCCGTCTTCCACGGAGGCGATGATCTCCAGCTCGGGCCAGAGCTTCGCGAGCTTGCCCTGCAGCTGCTGGCGCAGGATCGCCTCGTCTTCGGCGAGGATGGCGGTCGGCATGGCCGCCATTCTACGGGGCCGGCCCCGCGCTTTCCTTCTTCTCCTTCTGGCGGCGCCAGATCCACCAGATGGCGAGCCCGCAGAGGATGAGGGGCGCCAGCGCCGGCGCGAGCGAGACGAGGATCATCACGGGGATGAAGATCGCGAGCCCCACCATGAGGAAGCCGAGCCCGTAGACCACCGCCAGCACGATGGCGATCGCGATCACCACGACGGCGAAGGCCACCGCGATGCCGACCGTGCCGACCACCGCGCCCGTCGGACCGCCGACCACGTCCTCGCCGAGGTGCACGGGAATCATGCCGGTCACGATGCCCATCACGGCAAGGCCCGCGAACACGGCCGCGATCACGACCAGCACGATGAAGGCGAACGAAAGGCCCTTGCGCCAGGCGCGCTCGGCGGTGCCGATGACGGCGAGGGTGCGCGCCGTCGCGGTCTGCGGCGCCGGCGGGGCCGCGGGCTCGGCGCCCGGCGGCACGGGGGCCGGCGCACGAGCGCCGTCGCGCGGCACTTCGATGGTCGCCACCACGCCGTGCGGCTCCCGCGCTTCGAGCGTGAGGTGCCCCGCATCGCCGTAGAGCGCGGCCAGGCGCTCGCGGATGTTGGCGAGCCCCACGCCCGCCCCGGGCGCCTCGGCGAAACCGCGGCCGGTGTCGGCCACGCTCACGCGCAGCGTCCCGTCCGCCGCCGCGGCGGCGATCTTCACGTTGCCGCCCTCGCGCTGCGGCTCGAGGCCGTGCTTGATCGCGTTCTCGACGAGCGAGGGCAGCATGAGCGGCGGGAAGGGCGCGTCCATGAGCTCCTGCGGCACGTCGATCTCGAAGGTGAGCCGCTTGCCCATGCGCATCTGCAGGATGTTCAGGTACGCGCGCACCAGCTCCACTTCCTGGCCCACGGTGGAGACCGACTCGCGCATCTTGGGCAGCGCGTTGCGCAGGTACTGGATGAGGTGGCCCGTCATCGCGTTGGCCTGCTGCGGATCCACCTCGGTGAGCGCCTGGACGCTCGCGAGCGTGTTGTAGAGGAAATGCGGCTCGACCTGCGCCTGGAGCGCGGAGAGCTTCGCCTCGGTCACCTGCTGGCTCATGCGCGCGTAGTCCGCCTCGCGCCGCTTGGTCTCGGCAAGCGCCTGCGCGGCATGCGAACGGTCGATGAAGAACTTCGCGATGATCGTGAGGATGAAGAGCGGGATGAAGATGAGGATCATCGCCGCGCCCATGCCGATGCGATAAAGATCTCCCGAGACCGAGCGGCGGATCTCGTCCTTGAGCTCCGGGGGCAGCGGGACGGCCACGACGGCGCCGCCCTTGTCGGCGTCGGTGTCCACGTGGATCTCGATGCCCGGGCTGATGTTCGCCACGTGCTCGCTCTTCTTCGCCGGGGGCGTGGGTGCCGGGGGAGGCACGGGCAGCGGCTCGGCCTCGCGCCGCGCGTCGGCGATCGCGCGGTGCGCCTGGCGCACGGCTTCGGAAACCTGGTCGGCGGCGTCGCGCTTGGCGCGCAGCGCCTCGGCGCCCGCTTCCCTCATCGCGTCCTTCGCGTTGTCGATTTCCTCGAGGGCCTGGTCGAGCTCCTGCCGGCGGTCGGGATCGCGGGTGCGCTCGCGCATCTCCTGCACGACGCCGCGCGCGATGTCCAATGCGCTCTCCGAGAAGGCGGAGTTGATCTCGCTCTTGATCGCGCGGTTCTCCTCCGCCGTGGCGCCACGGTGCTCGAGCGCCGCGATGTTGAACGGGATCGCGTAGAGCACGAGCGCCACGAACAGGCCGCAGCCCCCCAGCAGGAGGAGCCACCAGGGCGTGCCGTGGATGAGCTTCGAAACGGATTTCATGACCGGAATGTAACGAAGGCCGGGCGCCCGGGCCATGCCGGGCGGCCCGAATTGCAGAAACCGGGGGGCGAAATGCCGGCCGCGGGGACGAAAAGACCGCCCCGCAGCCCCTTCCGGGCGCTACATCTGCTTGAAAAGGTGGGTAAAAGCCCGGGAGACGACGAGCTTCTCGGCATGGTCCCGGAGCTCGATTTCGGCCTGGTCCTTCATGCCGCGCCGCACCGTGGCGATGTGGTCCACGTTCACGATGGTGGCGCGGTGCACCTGCCAGAACTTGGCCGGGTCGAGCTCGTCGAGGAGCTCGCGGATGGGCTTGCGGATGAGCGCTTCCGAATCGCACGTCACCACGCGCGTGTACTTCTCGTCGGACTGGAAGAAGAGGACCTCCTCCACGGGAATGAGGCGCACGTTGGATCCGACGGAGGCCTTCACCCAGCGCAGGTGCTCCGCCGGTTGGGTCTGCAGCCGCGCGGCGAGGCTCTCCACCAGCTCCTCGATGCGCGGGGGCCGCTCGCCCAGGCGCTCCTTCAGGCGCGCGACGGTGATCGCGAGGCGCTCCTCGTTGAAGGGCTTGAGGATGTAGTCGATGGCGCCGCGCTCGAAAGCCTCGATGGCGTACTGGTCGAAGGCCGTCACGAAGACCACGTGCGCGCGGCTGCCGATCTCGCGCGCCGCCTCGAGGCCCGTGGCGCCCGGCATGTGGATGTCCAGGAAGAAGAGCTCGGGCGCGTGCGCCGTGAGCACCTGCCCCGCGTCGCGGCCGTTTTCCATCTCGTGGACGACCTGCAACTCCGGCCACGCGCGCGCGAGCCGCATGCGCAGCTGCGCGCGCAGCAGCGGCTCGTCGTCGGCGATCACCGCCCTCACCGCGCGGGCGCTCACGCCGGGATCCCCGCGGGAACCTCGATGGAGGCCACCACGCCGCG
>Ga0335070_10003155_pt1 | contig 19167 bp, 16 predicted proteins | sample Lox_Sample_13_FD_206722 | JGI IMG/M metagenome (GOLD analysis project Ga0335070, IMG submission 206722) | Soil microbial communities from Loxahatchee National Wildlife Refuge, Florida, United States - Lox_Sample_1.3 | ecosystem: Environmental > Terrestrial > Soil > Wetlands | place: USA... | reverse complement strand
CAAACGCTTGTTGAATTGCTCCTGGGTGTAGGGAGACTTGATTTCATTCAGCTTCCGGTCGACTTCTTCGTCGGTGGCCAGCAATCCGAGCTTCTCGGCCCGCCGCATCAGGATTTCGGTCTGGATTAGCTCATTCAGGATGCTAAGTCGCAAGCTGACTGCCTGTTCGCCGCTCGGCTGCTGCTCCGAGCCCGAAGTTTGGTTGGCGTAATACTTGTCGACCTCGCTGCGATAGATCTTGCGGCCATTGACGGAAGCCATCACGTCTCCGCCCACGCTGTCGTGGTTACAGGCCCACAATCCAATCAACAAGAACGCGCTTGCAATAGTCATGCCGGCCCGCACAATGCCCGGCTGCATGCCAATTTTCAATTCCGCCTCCACCACAAATCATCCTACTGTTTTGTCAATCACACTGAGCTTACTTCGACGGCGCGCCCACTGCAGCTTTGGCGTCCGCACTCGCCGGCTTATGCTTCGGAGGCGCTACCCCCGCCTCCTTCAGGGCCTGGTCGAGCACTTCACGAACCTGCTCGATGGGCACTGCTCCATCGAGCTTCTGTCCGTTCACAAAAACTGCCGGGGTCGCATTCACGCCTAGTTCGTCGCCTTCTTTCAGCGAGGCGCGAACTGCCTTGTCGTCCTGCACCTTGAGGCAGGCCTGAAGCTTCGCGCCGTCGACTCCGTGCGTCCGTCCCTGCCCTTCAGCGAGCCTGTCGAGTTCCGCATTTTCCCCGTCGCGCCCTTTGGCGGATACGGCCCGCTGGTTCGCGTGCAGGTAGTCCGCATACTCCCAATAGGCATCCGCCGACTGCGCCGCCAGGCAATTCGCATCGATGGCCGCGTGCAGCGCCCACGGGTGAATTTCTTCGAGCGGATAATCCTTGTAGACGATCAGCACGCGATCGCCATATTCCTTGTATATCTCGGGAAACAGGGTCGAATGCATGTGCGAGCAGAACGGGCACTCGAAATCGTCGTAACTGACGAGCACAACCTTTGCATCCTTGTTGCCTCGCGTGGGGCGCCCGCTCAGGTCGATCTTCTTCATCGTCTCTGCGTAGGGATCTTTGCTCAGATCCATCTTCGTGATGCGCACCAGCGTCTTATGATCGCGCGACAGCATGAAGTCGTAGGGCTGCCTCTTGTCTTCGCTGACAAAAGTGATGGTGAGTTCGTCGTAATTTGGGAAGTCGCTTGGGCGAAGGCCGCTCAATGCCAATTTCACGTCGGGTGGCAGGGAGTAATGCGCCCTTACCTGGCGTTCAATCTGTAAAGCTAGATCGCCGGTTGGTGCGGGTCCCGAAGACGTGGCAACTGACGAACCTGGAGCGGTTTTGGCCGCGCCTCCGGAGGGCGGCGCTTGGGCCGAACAGCCTAGACAGATTATTAATAGGACCACACAAGCGCGACGAACCATCATAAGAACAAGCCACCTGAGCATGCTGGATACGCTCGATTATCTCACGGGGGTGTGTGGCGCGGGCATTCTTGCCCACGATGCGTCGGTCGAAAATCGGCGTTGGGAAGAAACCCTACGCTCCTTGGCGGAGCGGGAAAGTGCTACCTTGCAGAGAGCGGCCGCGAACGACCCATTACCAACTCTTCCGCAGAAAGCAACTGATTCATCGAGCCCGACCGGAATCCCTCCAGATCGAGCGTGACAAACTTAAACCCCAGCCCTTTGAAGATCGCGGTGAACTCTCGCGCCATCTCTTCGCTCAAAGCGCGGCCGAGTTCTTCCCGTGCGATCTCAATTCGGACAATCTCTCCATGATGCCGCACCCGGAACTGCCGGAAACCGAGCCCACGCAGTGCGTCCTCGCCACGTTCGATCACGCTCAAAGCCTCGGGCGTAACCGCTCGCCCGTACTCGATCCGCGATGAAAGGCAGGCCGATGCCGGCTTTTCCCAAACTCGCAGTCCAGCCTGACGCGCAAGCTCCCGAATTTCTAACTTGGTCAGCTGGGCTTGGAGCAGCGGAGCCAGCACATGATGAGCCCGCGCAGCCTGCTGCCCTGGCCGGAAATCGCCCTCGTCATCCGCATTCACTCCGTATGCCACTGCCTTAAACCCGTGCTCCTCGCGAAATCGCTCCAGCACGCTAAACAGCTCATCCTTGCAGTGAAAGCAGCGCATGGAGTCGTTGCGCGCGTAGCCAGGATTCTCCAGCTCCCGCGTCTCGACGACCTCAACCGGAATGTGCTGCTCGCGCGCAAAGGTCAGCGCGTCTTCCAGGTGAGTTCGCGCGAGGCTGGCCGAATCCGCAATCACCGCCCGCATCCGATCGCCGAGAACCTCATGCGCCGTCCAAGCCAGGAATGCCGAGTCCACTCCGCCGGAGTAGGCCACAATCAACCCCGCATGCGCCGCGACAATCTCGCGCAGGCGCGCGAACTTCTCCTCGATCCTGGCCGGAGCATTCACTCTTTGCATTGTAGTGGAATACGAAGGATTGACGAACGTTCGACTAATACAGCCGATCCTGCCGTTTCAAGTTCCCGAAGCTGGCCACATTCGCCAAGGTAAAGCTGAACCGGTACTGGTTCTCATTACGAACCGCGCCCAGCGCGAACCGCCGGTACTCCACGCTCAAGCCGCAGCAATCCCAGTTGTAGGTGGCCTGGGCGGTGGCATATTGCAGGTTGCCCTGGTTGGAGTCGAAGCCGAAGCTCGCGGCCGCGCTCAGCCCAGGCTTATTAAGCTGTCCATACCCCGCCAGCACCCGAAACTGGTGAAAGCCATCCGATTTCGTCAGCGGCGAGCCCGCCGCCGCATCCAGCACGCGCAAGAACGCATCCCCGCCGCCGATCGTGAACGGCCCGTAGTGATAATTCACGAGCGCTGTACTGCCATTGATCTGCCCGGTCTTCGGGTCGTAGTCCAGGTCCCATTCCGTGTTCGTCCGCAAACTGGTCTCGACTCGCAACCGCGAAATGATCGGCGCAAAATTCCGCCTGCCGTTCAGGAATGCGATCCCCGTAAAGTCCGATGTGCTCGTAAAAACGTTGCGCACTCCCGGGACCAGCGCCCCGCCGAAGGTCGGATCGAAATAATATTTCTGCGCAATTTCCCAACTCACCACCTCGCGCGGCCCCGTCGCGCAAGGCTGCTTGTCTAGAGAAGGCGGCGCTTCCCACGGCACAGCGCCTACCTGCGGTGGGCCGCCCACACTCAGCGTCTTCATCCCCTGCACATTGCAATCGACAGCATTGGGATCGAGCCTCTTCGCGTAAATCCGGTTCACTACGCCATACTCAATTTCGTTTGTGTCGGTCAGCACATCCGTCGAATCGAACCGGACCACGTCCGCGAAATTATTGATGCCGCGCACATAGTCGTAGTGCATGCGCGACTCAATCACATGCTTCCACCTCTTCCCCAGCCAGGGATGCTCGAACAGCTTCTCCACAGGCGGCGCCTCTACGTCGAACGACGCTTCCAGCGATTTGCGGTTCAGAAAGTTGTTTGAGACCGTTTCCGTCACGGGATCAAGCGTCTGCGTGAGCGTCTGCGTGTAGGAGGTGTCGCGCAACTTGATCGCCGGCCGCACCGACCAGCCATGCCATTGCAAGGGCACCGCCAGTGTCGGCGCGAGATCGAACCGCCCCACCAGAGCCGCCGTTCGAAATCCTAGTTGGCGCCGTTGCAATCCTTCCGCGGCGCTATCAAACGACCAGTACAACGGAGTGCTTCCAAGTTGCCGCTCCTCGCTGTTGATGAACAGGCTCGGCGTATGCAGAATGCGGATCAGCTCGGTGGACGTAATCGCCGTGCAACCGCTGTTGTTGCCCTCCTCCGGAACGCATACATCGAAGTTCTGATAGCGCTCCGCCAGCGCGTTGAAGTGAAAACCGTTGGTCGTGTTCGAGAGAAAAATCTGCGATTTCACTTCCGAATCGATGGCCTGCGTATACACGTCGGTAAACGCAATCCGATAGACAAACGAACTCAGGTAGTCGACGTTCGCCACGCCGCGCACCGTCCCAAATGGATGGTCGGCCTGGAAGCGCGCATCTTCGCCGCCCTGGTTCTGTACCGCTCCGCCATTCAGAATTCCCCGGTCCACCACTCCCGTGTACTGGAACCAAACATACGAACTCTCGCTCGGCCGCATGCGAAACGTCGCCTGCTGTGCCCAGCCGCGCTTCGAGTAGAACTCCGCTCCCAGCGTCACGTCCGTGCTGCGATTCAGCGCCAGATAAACAGAGTCGCCCGCAATGTATCCCTTGGTCGACGAGTTCCCGAGCCCCGGAATCATCAGGCCGCTCTGCCGTATCTCCTGCACTGGATGCGACACGTAAGGAAAATAAAAGACCGGAATCCCCATGATGCTGAACTCGCTGTCGCGCAGTTTCGCCGTGCTGTCCACATCCACGCTCATCTCACGCGCGCGAAATTGCCACTTCGGCCGCGGCAAGTGGCAAGTCGTCACCGTTCCCTGACGCACCAGGTAGTGATCTGGCCCGTTTCTCTCCACTATTTTTCCCGTGAATGCAAATGGATTCGTCGAGGTCAGCACATACTGCGACCGGCGTCCTTTGAACCCTACGGTTCCGGTCACGTCGTAAAACTTCCCCGCCTGCGTCTGGATGTTGTAGGTTCCATGGCTCGCCTCGACATGCTCGTCATACGGACCGCCTTCCAGCACCATGTGTCCTTCAAGTTCGCATTCGCCGGTGTCCGAGTTGTAACTGATCTCGTCCGCTTGAAGAATGTATGTGCGGTAGTCGATCTCCGCCCGGCCGCGCAGGTGGTAAACCGACCCTTGTTTCTCCTGTTCCACCGCCTTGATCGTGACCTCTTCCTGCACCTGACTCGTTGGCGATGAAATCTCCAGAGGCGGCGTCTGGCTGGTAACTATCTGGGTGCAGAGAAGCAGGTGACAGAGCACTACTGCCGTGATAATGATTTGAGTGCGGGTGGTCATTCGCGCGTGGTCAGAGGAAACGATCATTCGCGGCGCTCGTTTGCAGGCCTGCGCAGATTGCTTTAACAACGTGATCGGCGGGGCGTGCCTCCGCTTTCGCTGTGCTAACTGGAACGAGTTGACCTTAGCATGCAGGCGGTAGGCGAAGCAAAGTTCCGTCCTCTTTCGTGGTCTCAAAAGTTTTTGCGCAGCCCGCTCTGGCTGGCATTCTCCGCGACCGCCAGGAAGACCGATCTCTTGCGGAAGAAATTCGGCCGAGTAATGCCCCGAGTAGCGTGATGACTGGTTTGACGAACGCGGCTGGCGATGGCGATCTCGCACCCAAGCCACAGCTTGCTGAAGCTGGCGGGATAGACAGTTCCTCCGAGGTTGCACCATCAGCGTCAGAGGAGTCCGAACCGTGGCGCGATGAGGTTGCAGCCCGCCTCGCCCGCTACCGTGCCCGCCGCAAACCCCGTGCTCCGCGTTATCCGTCTCTGCTTTTGCCCTTCGATTCCGCGGAGAGAAGGCCGTGGTCGCCGCCCTCTCCCTCGTACGAAGTCGCGGCGCCCAACGAGCGCGATCCGGCGTTCGAAGAAGCCCCGTTCACGGATGTTCAGGCACCGCCGCCTGAAACCATCCAGAGTCAGGCTTTTGCTTCGGTTCACCAGCAACCACCACCTTACGTGCCCGCCGAGCCCAGCACCAAGATCATCGAGTTCCCCCGTTCGGCCGCCATCCCAGTCTTCGAGAGTTCTCTCGCCGACCCCATATTCGACCGCCCACGCATCGTCGAAGCTCCCGAGGTCGTGCCCCCTCCTCCGGCCCTCGGAGGAATTCTCATCGATCCTGCGCCCGCGTCGACGATCGAAAGTCGCGGTGCAGAAAGAGAAATCCGGCCTGCTTCGATTGCCCGCCGTCTATTCGCGACCGCCGTCGATGGCCTCATACTTCTAACATCCCTCTCCGGTTTTGGCGCAATCTTCATCCGCTTTAATCCTGTTCGCGGTCCTCTCGCTCTTCTCGCCGGCATCGCCGTGGCTCTCGCAATCGGTCTCTGGTTCCTCTACCAATATTGGTTCATTGTCTACACTGGCTCGACCCCAGGGCTTAGCGCGGCCTCCCTCAAACTCGTAAGCTTCGATGGCTCCCCGGTTCCCTGCCGCCTCCGCCGCTGGCGTGTTCTCGCTTCCATGCTTTCAGCTTTCTCCGCCGGACTCGGCTATCTCTGGTGCTTCGTCGACTCCGATTCACTCTGCTGGCACGACCGCATCACTCGTACTCACCTAAGGCTCCCCTCCACGCGCCCGGCGAGCAAGCAATGGTTGGTCATTGCTCGAAGGCATTGAATCCATCCCCGATTCGTAACAAAAGCCCCAGCCATCTTCAGCTGGGGCCATTAAAGTGAGCCAGGATTAGCTAGCCTTCTTCTCGCATCCGTCGCAGCATTTCATGGCTGATTTCTCGCCCTTCATGCCACAGCATTTTCCCTCGGCACAGCCGCCCTGCTTCTTTGCGCAGGCCTTCATATCTTTCCCTCCGCAGCAAGACTTGCCGCCCTTCTCGCACTTTGTACCTTCTTTGCCGCAGCAACCGGAGCACTTGCCACAACACTCCATCCCGTCCTTGGCGTCGGCATTTGCGTGATGTCCGCACGACATGGCGCCCTTCTCGCCCTGGTCATGATGGCAGCAGCTCTTGGTTTCCGTCTTCGGGGTTGAATTAGGGTTCGATGGTGCCCGATTTTCCTGCGCCCAAGCCATTAGCGAAAGCGCCAACACAACTGCGAATAACTTGAATTTCATATTGATCTCCTATGAAGTAATGAATTCGATGAATCATGCGATATGGCATGACGCCACCTCGCAGGCAGGATTTGGAGTGGATCTTTCTAGACGCGCAGAATCATTCCTAGGACATCGGGTGGAGGACTGGTTGTCGGGGAACTGTCCGAGGCTACTCGTTCCGCAACCAGTTGCGCGGAAACGACTTCAACTGCGATGATCGGCGGCAATTCGCGACTAAGCTTCTGCGTGTCGCTGGCCGGTGCGGGCACGCTTTGCGGCCCCTGTCGGAAACAGCAGCTATGCGGATCGTCGCATGCGTGCATCGCTGACTCAATCTCAGAGACGATTGCGTCACCAGGGTGGTGCAACCCGGGACAGCAGGGCTTTTGCGCCCCCTGCCCGTTATCGCTTGGCGCACCATGAGGATGATGGCCGGCGTGCGGCATATCCACGGCCATTTCATGCCCCGGACGCATATGCCCGGAGTGCATGAGCAGCATCGGGGCGAGGGCAAACTCAGCCCAAGCCGTTATGCCAATCAGTAATGCCAGCGCAATTGACTTCCTTGCCATCCAGTCAAAGTCTGTCAAAGCCCAACCGGCCGCACTGTGACCCCAATCACAAGCTGTTGTGAGGACCGCTTGCGCGGGCTCATACGCTCGCTTGAGCAATACTCAAGAAAAACGTACGCAATCACACGAGGTTTTCGAGTGCCGCCCTCAGCTCCCCAAACTGAAAGCGGTAACCGCTGGCGGTAAGTTTTTCGGGCGTTACGTGTTGACTTGCCAGAAACAACTCGTCCGCCGCCATCTTCTCGAACGCGATGCCGAGAGCAAATCCAGGCACAGGAAAAATCGCCGGCCGGCCAAGAACCGACGCCAACGCCTTGGTGAACTCCGCGTTCCTTACCGCAACGGGCGCAACCATGTTCACCGGCCCTGTCACCGTTTCCGTCGAAATAGCATGCAAAATTCCGCCCACCATATCGTTGATATGAATCCAACTCCACCACTGTTTCCCGGATCCAATCCGTCCGCCAAGGCCCAGTTTGAACGGCATTAGCATCTTCCCGAGAGCTCCGCCCTTCGCACTTAACACCAATCCCGTGCGCAGATTGACGGTCCGAATGCCCGCGTCTGCGGCGGTTCGGCTCGCCTCTTCCCACTCGCGGCATACCTCCGCCAGAAAACCGCCGCCGCTTGAACTCTGCTCGGTCAAAACCTCCTCGCCCCTGTCCCCATAGAACCCGACCGCCGACCCGCAGACAAAAACCTTCGGCTTTGACTCCGTCCAGGCCAAACCGGTAGCAAGGTTGCGAGTCCCGTGCACCCGGCTCTCGCGGATCGCCCGCATTTTTGCCTCGGTCCACCGGCCCACAATGCTCTCCCCGGCAAGATGCACCACCGCATCGAAGCCGGACGCCATACTCGCGGGCAGCCCGGCTCCGGGCTCTTTCGCCATCGGGTCCCACGCAATCTCCGCCGCGCTGCGGCTATGCCCGCGTACCAGACGAACAACCTGCACGCCTTGCGCATCGAACGCTGCCGACAGCTCCGAGCCAATAAGCCCACAGGCCCCACTGATTAAGACTCGACTCATATTGCCCCCGCGTAAACTATTACTATAGTTCGCCCAAGCGGCATTCTCCTCCACCGCTCGTGCTGCGGTAAAATCCATCATGGCGACGTTGCGGGAACAAGTCGCGACCAGCGTGCTTACGGTGACCCGTTTCCGCGAGCTGATGCGGAAGCTGCGCGAGAACCGTCCCAACGACGACCTCAACCTCGTCAAGCGCGCCTACGAGTTCTCGCAAAAGCACCATTCGGGCCAACTCCGCGCCTCCGGCGAGCCATACCTTGTCCATCCTTTAGAGGTCGGCAATGTTCTGGCGGACATGCGCATGGATGCGGTTTCCATCGCCGCTGGCCTCCTCCACGATTCCGTCGAAGACACATCTGTCACCACCGTTGAAATCCGCCAGGAATTCGGCGAACAGGTCGCCCACATCGTCGAAGGTGTCACCAAGATCAGCAAGATCGACTTTTCCAGCAAGGAAGAAGCCCAGGCCGAAAATCTCCGCAAGATGATGCTGGCCATGGTCGACGACATTCGCGTCGTCCTCATCAAGCTCGCCGACCGCCTGCACAACATGCGCACCCTTGAGCATCTCGACCCCGAGCGCCAGCGTAAGATTGCCCGCGAGACACTCGACATCTACGGCCCAATTGCCCACCGGCTCGGGATGGGCAAAATCCGCGGCGAACTCGAAGACCTCGGCTTCAAGTATGTCGATCCCATCGGCTACGAGCGCGTCCGTGCCGCCGTCGAGTCGCGCCGCAAGGCGGGCGAAGCCTTCATGGCGCGCATTGAGACCACCCTGCGCGACGGTCTCAAAGAAGCCGGCATCACCGGACGAGTCGAAAGCCGGATCAAGCGTGTCTACAGCATTCATCAGAAACTGCTTCGCCAGCGCATCAGCGTCGATCAGGTCTATGACCTCTATGCCATGCGCGTCATCACCAATTCTGTGCAGGACTGCTACGCAGTTCTGGGCATTATCCACAATCTTTGGCGGCCGGTCCCGGGGCGAATTAAGGACTTCATCGCCATGCCCCGCCCCAACCTCTACCAGTCCCTCCACACTTCGGTGATCACCGAAACCGGCGAAACCTTCGAAATCCAGATTCGCACGGAAGAGATGCACAAGATGTGCGAGGAAGGCATCGCCGCTCACTGGAAATATAAAGATGGGCCGGTCTCGGCGCAGGACGAACAGCGACTGGCCTGGCTGCGCCAAGTCGTCGAATGGCAGCGCGACGTCTCCGACCCCAACGAGTTCCTCTCCACGTTAAAAGTCGATCTCTATCCCGAAGAGGTTTATACGTTCACCCCCAAGGGCAAAGTTCTGGTCCTTCCGCGTGAGTCCACTCCTATCGACTTCGCCTACACAATTCATACGGAAGTTGGCCATGCGTGCACCGGCGCGAAGGTCAACGGCCGCATGGTCCCGTTACGCCACAAGCTTCACTCCGGCGATATTGTCGAAATCATCACGCAACTCGGCCACAAGCCGAGCCGCGACTGGCTCGCCATCGTCAGATCTTCGCGCGCTCGCAACAAGATCAAGCATTGGCTCAATGTGCACCAGCGCGAGCGCGCCATTGAAATCGGCCGCAAGCTGATCGAGAAAGAAGCTCGCAAGTACCGCATCTCGTTAAAGGATATAAAGGACACCGAGCTGCAACGAGTCGCCAGCGATTACGGTCTCGGGCGTCCCGACGATTTGATGGCGGGCATCGGGTATGGCAAATATTCCGCGAGGCAGGTCCTCGCAAAGTTCGCTCCTCCCGGCGCCGAACCGATGTCTGAGTCCGAAGAGCAGGCTGCCGGCCAAGGCTTTACCAGCGTCGTCCGCCGTGTCTTCGGCGGAGATTCCAACGCCATCGTAGTCAAAGGTCAGGGCGACCTTCTCGTCTACCGCGCGCGCTGTTGCAACCCGATTCGGGGCGAAGCTATCGTCGGTTACGTCACTCGCGGCAAAGGCATCGCCGTTCATTCCGTGAACTGCCCAAACGTCACCAATCTCCTCTACGAACCGGAGCGCAAGATCGATGTTCTCTGGGCCGGAGACAAAGAAGGCCAGCCTGTCTCCTATCCCGTAAAGATCACACTGCTCTGCGACGACCGCTTCGGCATGCTCAAGCAAATCACAGCGGTCATCAGCGACACTCACACCAACATTAGGGACATCTCTGCTCGCACCGAGAACGGCCAGGCCAACGTGGACGTAGTTCTGGAGATTGCCGACTTGAAGCATCTGCAACGCATAATCGATGGCGTCCGGCAGATCCCTGGCGTTCACGATGTTCAGCGACTGCAAAAAATCTGATCGGACTCGTAGCGTTGCGAGCGGCCGATGGTCAACGTTTGATTCGAGGAGCCCTGTTTGAGGTCGCAATTTGCGACCTCAAATTCTCGATAGGAACCTCGAAGCCGATCTTTCGTCCTTTCGCCGGAGGCGGCGTCATCATCTCTTGAATTGCCTCGACGATCTCCTGGATCTGCGCATCGTGGGTTCCAAACTTTTCTTCGAGGTCTCTCAATTTCGCCATGATCTTCTGGCTCGTCGCCAGTGCCTCGCGCATGCGCACAAATGCACGCACCACAAAAATGCTCATCTCCACAGCTCTTTTCGAATTCAGCACCGTTGCAGCCATAATCGCGCCGTGTTCCGTAAAAGCGAACGGTTGATACCGTCGGCCACCGCGGCCCGACTCGCGTATCTTCTTGCCCTTGTCCCCTGTGTTTGAGGTTGCAAATTGCAACCTCAAATCTCTATCCGTCACACGAAAGACGAAATCTGCCGGAAACCTCTCCGTATTGCGTTTCACCTGCTGATTGAGCCGCTTGACTTCAACACCATAGAGTTCAGCTAAATCCGAATCGAGAATGACTTTGCGTCCTTTCATGACCAATATCTTCGATTCGACTCGGCTGGTAATCACCGTCACATTCTGTCTCATTATCTTGCTCCGACTTTTCACCTTGGCATCCTATACCAGCATACCTACGCGCTATTTCACGTCAGTGACACAAAACCCCTCAAATTGTGATGATTTTTCTCTAGTGCTCATAGCGAATTTTCTGGGCCTGCAGTCCTTACCCAATTTCTTTGAGGTTGCAATTTGCAACCTCAAACGTCATCCCTCATCCAAACTTCTCCGCAGAAATTCGGTATCATAGAGCTACATTCTCCCGGAGGGGTGATGGCAGTTCCGATATCTCAAATGTGGACGGTGTCCACCTATGTCCTGCGCCAGAAACTCGCGGGACGCAAGCGTTATCCGCTCGTCCTCATGCTTGAGCCGCTCTTCCGTTGCAATCTCGCCTGCGCCGGATGCGGGAAAATCCAGTATCCCGCCCATGTCCTGAAAAAAGAACTCTCTCCAGAAGAATGCTTCAAAGCCGTCGACGAGTGCGCTGCTCCGGTGGTTTCCATCCCTGGCGGTGAACCGCTCATGCACCCGCAGATCGAAAAGATCGTTGAGGGACTGGTTGCGCGCAAAAAATATATCTATCTCTGCACCAACGCTCTCCTTCTCAAAGAAAAGCTGCACCTGTTCAAGCCCAGCAAATATCTAAGCTTCTCCGTTCATGTTGACGGCCAAAGGGAGCACCACGATTTTTCTGTTTGCCGCGAAGGTGGCTACGATATCGCCGTTGATGCCGTGCGCGAAGCAGTAAAAGGTGGCTTCCGCGTCACGACGAACACGACCCTCTTCGACGGTGCCGATCCCAAGAGCGTCCGTGCCTTCTTCGACGAAATGATGAATGCCGGCGTGGAAAGCATGATGCTTTCGCCCGGATACTCCTACGACAAGGCGCCCGATCAAAAACATTTTCTCGGCCGGGCTCGCACGCGCCGCCTCTTTAGAGCAATACTCTCGAATCGCAAGAAGAGCTGGGTCTTCAACCAGTCGCCGCTCTTCCTCGAGTATCTAATGGGCAAGCGCAACTACAACTGCACACCTTGGGGCATGCCGACCTACAACCTATTCGGATGGCAGAAGCCCTGTTATCTGCTGCAGGATGGTTACGCCGAATCCTACAAAGAACTGATGGAAACCACCGACTGGAATGCCTATGGCACGCAATCCGGCAATCCGCAGTGCGCCAACTGCATGGTTCATTGCGGTTATGAGCCCACGTCCGTTGACGATACCTTCGGCTCTCTTCGCGGCTTTCTCGACACCGTGAAGGCCACGTTCTCGCTCTATCCCGACAAAATAGCCTTGGACGATCTTGACCGCGAAATTCGTCCGGTCTATTCCTACAATCCTCTCGTCCAGATCGCGAACCCGGCTTCCGAAGATGCCCCCGTCGAAGAGACACACGCATGAGCGGCCGTGAAGCCGGACGCGAGCCTGCTCTGCCGCACCCTCTTCCCGCCGATGCTCACGTCGCTCCGCCGCACGCGAGCGACGAACTCGAAATCGTTCCAGGATTCGAACGCCAAAATCTGCAAGGCTGGATTCCCGATCTCGCCACCGAATCCGACATTCGTGCCGTCATCGAAAAGGCTTTCGACTACCGCGGAGACGTCACTGTCACACGCAAAGACGGTTCGCAAATCACCGGCTACCTGTTTGATCGCCGCGCCGGCAAGACCCTCAACGATTCCGTCATTCGCCTCATGCTTCCCACCGGCAATGATCGTCCCGCGATCCCTTACTCAGCAGTCGCCGGCATAGCTTTCACCGGACGCGACACCGCCGCCGGCAAGAGCTACGACGCCTGGGTCAAGAAATACTGGGAGAAGCGCGACAAGGGCGAAAAAAACATCTCCATCGAGCCCGAAAACCTGGAATAGTGCCCCTCGGTCCTCCGACAGCAACTATCGGAGCTAGTAATTCATTCTTGCTGCCCAGTTTCCCAGATTGAGATACTATCTTGGACCAGGATTCGCTTAGCTGTGGGGCAGGCGGGTCAGTCTTGGCGTTGTTCGAGGACGCCTCAGTATGACGGTCATCGAGCCGACTGCAAGGCAATAGGAAACACCCTTGATACGCCATCTTCGCTTCGTCGCCACCACCTTGCTGGCAATCCTTCTGGCTGCGGCAGTAATTCTGCTCGGCGTCTACCATCATCGCGACCAGGAGACTCTCCCTCTCGACGACACCGCGCGCAATAGCGATGTCATTCGCGCTTATGGTGGCAGCTACGTGCGATTGCCCTCGGGTGTCACTCACTACGAACTCACCGGCCCCCAAAATGCTCCCATCGTTGTTTTGGTCCATGGCTTTTCTGTTCCTTATTACATTTGGGACCCCGCGCTCCAATCTCTCGGCGCTGGCGGCTTCCGCGTCCTTCGTTATGACCTTTATGGGCGCGGTTGGTCGGATCGTCCCGATGTCCGCTACACGCCCGATTTCTTCGACCACCAGCTGGTTCAACTTCTCGATACCCTGGAGATTCATCAGCCCGTGGACGTGGTAGGTGTATCCATGGGCGGACCGATCGCGGTGAATTTCGCAGTCCGCCATCCGGATCGAACGCGCAAAGTCGTTCTCTTCGATCCCGGCTTTACCCGCGGTTTCTCGCCCCCTTGGATTTTGCGCGCTCCCATCGTGAGCGATTTCCTGATGTGCGTGAAGATCGCGCCCACACTCGCCCCGGCGCAGCGCGACGACTTCCTGCACCCAGAGCTCTATCCGGACTACTTCGCCAAGTACGAGCCACAAATGAAATACCGTGGTTTCCGCCGAGCTTTGCTCTCGACGATTCGTGACTTTCTCTCGCAAGACGCGCAGCCTGCTTTTGAGCAACTCGGCAGGAGTGGCAAGCCGGTGCTGCTGGTCTGGGGACGCGCCGACAAGGACGTTCCGTTCGCGGTTAGCAACGAGGTTCGTAAAGCCATCCCACAAGCCGAATTTCATCCCATCGACAACTCCGCTCACGTTCCCTTCTACGAGCATCCCGAGATCGTGAACCCACTCCTTATCGATTTCCTGCGGCGCTGAGTGCTCGACGAGAAGCGGCCGAGCACGAGGGGCCCCGTACAATACCTCCATGCTCGTCCTAGCCTCCGCCTCGCCGCGCCGCCAGGAACTTCTCCGCAATGCGCACATTCCCTTCGAAGTCCAGCCGGCGCACATCATCGAAGATCCACTCCCGAACGAAGAAGCCAAAGCGTGCGCCGAGCGCCTCGCCCGCGAAAAGGCCCAAGCCATAGCTCAGAAGCGTCCCAACGATGCCATCCTCGCCGCCGACACTGTCGTCGTCATCGACAATCAAATCCTGAATAAGCCCGCCGATGCAGCCGACGCCACGCGCATGCTGCGCCTCCTCTCCGGGCGCACACACAACGTGATCACCGGAGTGTGTCTGGCCGTCAGCGCTCAGCTGTTATCGGTGAGCAGCGAAACCACTACGGTCACCATGTCCGAGATTTCAGAGGATGAAATTGCCGCCTACGTCGCGACAACCGAACCCATGGACAAAGCCGGTGCCTATGCCATCCAGGGCATCGCCTCGCGCTGGATTCCCCGCATCGAAGGCGACTACAGCAATGTGGTGGGCTTGCCCGTGGCGCTCGTCTACCGATTGCTGCGGCAGGCGCATTTAATTTGAGCGGGCGCCGGACGCGGTTCCGCCCTGATTCTGGCGGGCTACAGTGATGGCGCATGCTTCCGCATTGTGCAATTATTGGACGCTTTATCTGCAGCACTATCCAGAGTGAATGCCCCTAATAAGGAGAAACCGATGATCCGACCCTTGAGTATTTGCCTGCTTGCGTTCTGCGGGATGGTCCTCGCGGTGTCTCAGCCTCCGCAAACCACGGATATGGCGGGTTCCAGGGCAAATGTCTCCCACGAGACCATAGAAGGTCTGGTTCGGGACGTGGCCTGTCCAATCCAGAACCTTGATAACCATGCGACAAGCATGGGCGCCAAATGCGTACAGGAGTGCGTCAAGGGCGGCTCGCCGCTCGTTATTCTGACCAAAGATGATCGGCTATATTTCCCCATCTCTGCCAAGATGCCCGATAAGGATCAACGGCAGGTGCTGATGCCGTTCATCGGCAAATACGTGCGGGCCAGCGGGATTGTGTTTGAGCGCACCGGAACTCATGCCATCGTGATTACGGAAATCAAGGAAATGAAAGACGTCACGGCGAAGGATGAGGAGTAACTCTAAACCGTGGCTTGGGTCAATGAGCGTAATCGCGCAAAATCCCCTTAGCACTCACAATAGCCTGGGAAGTCCGTACCGACTCTTTAGGATGGGTTCGGACTGCATTGATCTGACAGCGTCAATTGTTCGTTCCCCGTGAGCCCCATCACATCGTTCGCTAAGTCCGTCAGCGTATTATCCCTGCGAGGCTGGATCCGTGCCACCCCGACTTCCTTATTTCCCGCGCATCCTGCTCCTTTTGCCATTCTTGGTTGCAACCCTGTTGACCGTACTTCCGCACTCTGATCGTATCGAACACCTTTCTATGCTTTTTTACCGCCCTTGGGCTTGGCTTCTTGATTCAGCGATCAATCCCTACCTCATCCCTAAGATGGAACCTTTATTCCTGTACATTTTCTTCTTCTGGATACCCGCTCTCCTGTATTTCGTTTGTATAGGGATCATTCTGCTCGCGGCCACTTATCTCAAGGATCGAGCCAACAGAAGCTAAGGGGGTAGTTGGCGAAAAAATCGAGTTAACACTCAAAACTTCCAAGAAACATTCGCTCCGTGAAGTGTAGCGCCCACCTGTTTAGTCGACCACGATCATTCTGCCCAAGGCCCTTGCCCGTGATGGTGCATCACATTCCCCGTCCCCCAGCATCACTGCACGCATCGGCAGCCCAAGGTATGGTGGCTTAGGAGGTAAAGAATGGCAGAATGGAATTTTTTCGCATTCAACGCGAACCGCGCCAGCCTGAAAATCTTTGTACCAGTCCTCGATATTGTTAAGCGCGCCGATCTTACGGCTTGGCAGAAGTGGTTTCAGAGCCTGCAGCATGTTCATCGTCCAACGCGCTATGCCGGATACGACATCTATCCCAACGACCGGCCGATCACCGACGTCCAATATCATCATCGCCAGGTTCCGCTCACTGATAACGAGATTCCGGAACTAGGCTCACCATCTCTGCGCTGGCTTCTTCAGGACGTGCTGGAAACCATAGCGGTCCACTACCTCGAAGGCAACTTTCCTCGCCCCCACACATGGATTGTCGATGAACCTGACCTTGGTCAGGCACTTTCCGACGAGAAGGAGTCGGAAGAACTAGAACTCTTGAAACGGGAAATCTTCAACAATAAAAATCAGCTGCCAGAACCGTTCTGGTTTCTGGGCGAGTCGGAGACTACTTTTAGCGCCTATGTCTCTCCGAAGACCGTCGAGACTTTGGCAAGAGTCGAAATGAGTGTGGGACTTTTACGCCGATTGGAACAGCGCCAGGACCTGAGCGAAACGCTTAGATTGCTGGCGCCCGAACTGGCGGCTCTTGGTCTTCTGATGGAACTTGCCGCCAACCGGAAGATGGGCCTCTATTATCGCGAAGATGCGAGCTAGAACTGATGCCCTCGGCCGGACGGGAAGTACGAATGCAGTGCTTCCGATCCATCCGTCCCTTGATAGAGGCTAAAGAGGGCGAATGTACGGCGCAATGTTGTCACAACGACTGTATCAACAGTTGAAGTGAAAACGTCGCCAGTCGATACACGCTCATTCGAAAGCGCAGCATGCGGCGATTTTTTGGTCTTTGGGGCATGCTTAGCAAACGTGTTTTGTGTCACAGCGCCGCCGCTGTCGTCGTGGCTATGCTTGCGCAATCAAGCCGGATGAATTGGCGATAGCTGATGTTCGAGGGGACAATGGGACGCGTTGAAACCGCCGAATTGAAAATAGAGGACGGCCTTTCCAGCGAACGTGTCAGCTCGGAGATGCCGCGAGCAGACTCGGGCCTTGGATGGGCGGCAGTAATAAGTGCTGCGATCGTAGTATTGCTGCTCTTCTACGCTGGCAGATACGGCTACATGAGCGACGAGTTCTACTTTCTCGCTTGTGCCGACCATCCTTCCTGGGGTTACGCGGATCTTCCTCCGTTGCTGCCTTGGCTGACTTGGATCGCAGTCCATACCATCGGCTCCTCACTCCTTGCGATCCGCCTTTATCCGGCGCTCGCGGCTGGAACAGCCGTATGGATCGCTGCGTTACTGGCTCGTGAGCTCGGCGGGGGCAGACGCGCTGTCATCCTGGCCGCAGCGCTCGTCGCCACCAGCCCTATCCTCATTGGCGTCGGCCATATCTTGAGCACGAATGCCCTCGACTATCCCTTCTGGGTGTTGGCAGTGCTGCTTCTGGTGCGGATCGAAAAGGGCGGGCATCCGGCGCTCTGGCTTGCTGTCGGTGCCGTGATAAGCCTTAGCCTTCTCCACAAATACACCATGGCGTTTTTTCTCGCCCCGCTCTTGCTGGCGATGTTACTGACCCCATGGCGTCGCTATTACCTAAGCCGCTGGTTCTGGGCGGGCCTCTTGCTCGCTGCAATCATCGTGCTGCCCAATGTCCTATGGCAGGCGCACGCGCACTTCCCGTTCCTCGAATTGCAGCATCACAACGCAGTCACGCATCGCAACGTCGTTCTTCCGCCCCTCCAGTTCGTGCTGGCGCAGGCGCTGCTCGCGAACCTCGTCAGCTTTGCCATCGCGGTGGCCGGCATCGCCTTCTGCCTGACTCCACCAATGCGGCGCTACCGCATGCTGGGATTCGCCATCCTCGGCTTCTTCCTCGTGATGTATGCCTTGCACGCGCGGGACTACTACCTCGGTGGAATCTATCCTCTGATGTTCGCGCTCGGTGCTTTGGCCATGGAACGTTGGTTCAGTGGCCCGTGGGCGTGGCGCGGAGTGTTGGCGTTCACGGCGTTAGCCGTCGCCCAATGGTTCACGATGCTGCCCACGATGCTCCCGGTCTTTTCTCCCGCAAGACTCGAGGCCTACTACAAGAGTCTACCCTTGCATCGAACCGAGCCGGAAAACTGGAAGCACAGCAACATTCCCGACTACATCGCCGACCAGTTCGGATGGCAAGAGCGAGTGGAGATGGTCGCACGCTACTACAACGCTCTCCCTGCGGAAGAACGTGCTGACACCGCAATCCTCGGGCAATTCTATGGGCAGGCTGGCGCAATCGATCACTTCGGCCCGGCGCTCGGGCTGCCGAAAGCAATAGGTGGCCATCATTCATACTGGTACTTCGGCCCGCACGATTATCACGGCCACAGCGTGATTTTCCTGGACATGCCAAAGTCTCACTTGGATGAGCACTGCGCCTCTATTACGCTTGTCGGCGAGCGCTCCTCACCACTCATGCGCGAAGTGCATAATGCTCCCATCTTTCATTGTCGTGGCCTGAACTATGACGTCACCGCCGAGTGGTACCACTTCCGCCACATCGACTGAGACAGGTCCTGCGGTCGATGGTTGGCGTGACATCCCCGATTTCACTCATCACCCTGAACAAGGCGAACAGAAAGTGTTCGCTTGGGCCTAATCTCGTCACCATCATTTTGTGCTGTTATTCTGACTTTGAACTATGACCCCAGCGCCCCAAAGAAGACCTCCCGAAATTGTGCGCGGCCAAGACATAGGTTTTGTTGTGGAACAAGACGGAATACCCGAGCGTGAGTTCAAGACTAGACTAGCCACATTCTTTGGAACAGTAGCTTGGGTCAGAGTTGCCTATCTCGCCGGTGTGACCTACGAGGCTGCTGGGCCAATGCACATCGCTCTCTGTGTTCGAGGGCAGCCCGGCCAAAATCGAATTTTTGCAGAACGCGTTGGACAGATATTCGCCTCAATATTCGGCAGCCACGAACACATTGACATCATCTGGATAACGCCAGACCAAACTAGATTGGCGCAAGTCTGTCAGCCTTTTTACGGCTAAAGCGTGGACCTCGCCAGCATTGG
>Ga0335070_10003154_pt1 | contig 19170 bp, 17 predicted proteins | sample Lox_Sample_13_FD_206722 | JGI IMG/M metagenome (GOLD analysis project Ga0335070, IMG submission 206722) | Soil microbial communities from Loxahatchee National Wildlife Refuge, Florida, United States - Lox_Sample_1.3 | ecosystem: Environmental > Terrestrial > Soil > Wetlands | place: USA... | reverse complement strand
TTCGCGCGCACATGGACTTTCTCGCTTCCGACGCCTTGCGCGGCCGTGGCAGCGGGACTCATGACGAACTGGTCGCGGCAACTTACATTGCCTCTGAATTGGAACAGTATGGACTTGACCCCGCCGGCGATAGCGGTGGATTCATCCAGCGAGTCGCCATACGTAAGCGCGGTCCCCAGAACAGGGAAATCCGCACCTGGAACGTAATTGGAAGAATTGTTGGCACCGATGCTGCCCAACAGCACGATGCCATCCTGCTCACTGCGCATCTTGACCATTTGGGAGTCGGGCGCCCGGTCGAGGGCGACGTGATCTACAACGGGGCTGACGATGATGCTTCCGGGACCACCGCAGTGCTAGAACTGGCGCGAGTCTTAGCGGCACAATCAAAGCCTCGGCGCACTCTGATCTTCGCGCTCTTCGGCGGTGAGGAAAAAGGCCGCTTGGGATCGATCTATTTCCGGGCGCATCCGCCTGTCCCTTTAAGCGATATCGCCGCTTACCTGGAATTCGAGATGATCGGCCGCGCCGATCCTGCACTCCCGCGGGACACGCTGTGGCTTACCGGTTGGCATCGCACAAATCTCGGGCCCGAACTCGCGAAGCACGGCGCACATCTGGTGGCCGATCCCCATCCGGCAGAGGATTTCTTCCGGCGCTCAGATAACTACGTATTCGCGAAGCAGGGTGTGGTTGCGCAAACCGTGTCGAGTTACGGCTTGCATCCTGACTATCATCAACCCAGCGACGACTTGGGGCACATTGATTTCCAGCACATGGACGAGGCCATCGAATCTATGCTGGCGCCAATAACATGGCTCGCCAACTCCGATTTCGTGCCCCACTGGAACGAAGCAGGAAAGCCGTAAGGAAGGTTTCCTTGGAAGCCTTGAAAGCTTATATAATCACTTTTCCCGTAGAGACGTAGCTTGCTACGTTTCGGAATTGGAGACAAATCGAATGTCAGCCCCCTCACGACGACCGGAAATCCGCCGTCGCCGTACACGCAAAGAAAAGATCACGAAGCTGCGCAAAAAACTCGCCATGTCTACCTCGGATTCCGAAAAGAAGCGGGTCGACGAAAAACTCCAGCGGCTCAGCCTCGCGTCTCCCGGACAATCTCTCGTTAAATAGCACGAGCGCACGCAATTCCCAAATCTCTCATCCCGAGCGAGGGCGGAAGCCCGAGTCGAGGGACCTTGCTTTTTTTATTTGCTCTTCCTGCTGAAGCCCTGGAAACGCAAGGTCCCTCCACTCCGCTTCGCTCCGGTCGGGATGACAAACATCTAAATTGGTTTAGGAATTAACCACTGTCTCGCCGACTTCCTCTGAGCCGCTCTCGTTCGTGCCCTTGCCGGCTACTTCCTCATAAACCTGCAGCACACGTCGCGCGGAACTGTCCCACGAGAAGCGCCTCGACTGTTCCTGGCTACGACGTTTCATTCTTTCCCGCAGATCCTGATCTAGCAGCACTCGGTGCAGCGCGCGCATGATCTCAAAGACATTTTCCGGATTCACCAGCACCGCAGCATTGCCCACAACTTCCGGCAAAGATGACGTGTTCGATGTCACCACCGGCGTGCTGTGTGCCATGGCTTCCAGCGGAGGCAGACCAAAGCCTTCATAGAGGGACGGAAAGACGAAGATTTTGGCCTCGTCGTAAAAGATCCGCAGAACTTCGATGGGAACGAAGCCGAGGAAGCGAACATCGTTTTGCACTCCGCTCTTGATGACGGTTCGCCGCAGGTCGGGGTGCTTGGAAAGCTCATCGCCGATGATGATCAGCTTCAGATCCGGATACCGCGCATCTTTGTCCAGCGTGGCTTTTAGCGCCGAAAAGGCCTCTATGATTCGCACCAGGTTTTTGTGCGGGCTGATCCTCCCGGCATAGAGCAGAAACGGGTAATTTACCTGATAGCGCTGCGCGATGAAGTCGTGGTCAGACTCACTGCTGTGTCCGCGCAGAAATCTTTCATCAATCGCGTTGTATACAGTCTCGATCCGGCCAGAAGGGATCTGGAACAGTTTTTCCAGCTCGCTTTTGGTGAATTGCGAGACGGCAAAGATGCGTGCGGCCCCGCGCAACACCCGCCGGGTCATGTGGAAGTGTAAAGACCGGCGCATATCCGACTGCCCCCGCGCCCGCGTCATATGCTCCAACACATCGTGCACGGTCATGACATAAGGACACGGCAGCGCGCGGGGCACCCAGAACAGATGGGGAACGTGAACCACATCGCACTGCAGTCGCCGTACGGTCGTGCGGAAGGCAAAGTATCCCCGGGCTGAGTCGTCCGGCTCAACAAACGAAACAGTGCGAAAATTCCCGGGGAGCGGACCGATCTCTCCAGCCTTGTCTGGGGAACCAATCAGGTAGTAGCGATTTTGCCGATCCAGACGGCTGAGCGCGCGAACGATATTGCGGATATAGGTTCCGACGCCGAAATCAGTGCTGCGCCGGATATCGATCGCGACCTTCACGGACTGATTTAACCACAGCCGATGCAGCCACACACAGAGGAATCCTCTGTGTACCTCTGTGGCTCTGAGTCTCTGTAGTGGGTGTCAGGTTTAGACTCTTGCCTCGGCCTGGGCCTTGGCCCGCCGCTCAGGGTAGAGCGGGAAGGAATCGGCCAATTCGAGCACCTGCCGCCGCACCCGTCCCAGAACTCCGGCGTCCGTCCGGTTGTGCAGCACCTCGGAAATCCAGCGACCGATCTGCCGCATCTCCCCTTGTTTCATTCCACGTGTAGTCAAAGCCGGGGTTCCGATGCGGATGCCGCTTGGCTTCATAGGAGGATTGGTATCGAACGGGATGGCGTTCTTGTTGACGGTAATGCCTGCTTGGCCCAGCGCCTTCTCCGCCTCGCTTCCCAGCATGCCCTTCGAGAACACATCCACCAGCATCAGGTGAGTATCCGTGCCGCCAGAAATGATGCGGAACCCTTCGGCCGCCAGCGTTTCGGCGAGCACCTTGGCATTGGCCACGATCTGCCCCGCATACTCGTGGAACTCCGGCTGCATCGCCTCGTGAAAACAAACTGCCTTGGCGGCGATGATGTGCACCAGGGGACCGCCCTGCATGCCCGGAAAAACCGTCTTGTCGATGGCCGCCGCATATTCCGCCTTACACAGGATCATGCCCGCCCGCGGACCACGCAGCGTCTTATGCGTCGTCGTGGTAACGATCTGGGCATGCGGAACTGGCGATGGATGCACCCCTCCCGCGACCAGTCCGGCAAAGTGAGCCATGTCCACGAGGTACAAGGCACCGACCTTATCCGCAATATTTCGCATCCGCGCGAAATCAATGATGCGAGGATAAGCGCTGCCTCCGCCAATGATCAGCTTGGGACGCTCCTTCTCGGCAAGTTTCTCGAGGTCGTCATAGTCGATCGTTTCCGTTTCTTTGGTGACCCCGTACGGCACGATTTTGTAAGTCTTGCCCGAGAAGTTCAGATGGTGACCGTGCGTAAGATGCCCGCCGTGCGCAAGGTTGAGTCCGAGAATCGTATCTCCGGGCTGAAGGACCGCCGCATAGGCTTCCATGTTGGCCTGTGATCCCGCGTGCGGCTGCACGTTGGCATGCTCCGCACCGAACAACTTCTTGGCGCGCTCACGGGCCAGTTCTTCCACTACGTCGGTGAATTCGCAGCCCCCGTAGTAACGCTTGCCCGGATAGCCTTCCGCGTACTTGTTCGTGAACACGGAGCCCATGGCTTCGAGCACGGCTTCACTCACGAAGTTCTCCGAGGCGATGAGTTCCAGACCCTCATGCTGGCGGCGAACTTCGTTGTCAATGGCGTTAGCGATCTGCGGATCAACTTCAGCGAGCGGGCGGGTCATTGCATCGAGTCTCATAAGATAGCTCTTGGCCTTCATCCCGAGCGAGGGCGGACACCCGAGACAAGGGACCTTGTGTTCCGGCGGTAGACATGGCCATCGAAGATCTCCATGTGCCGCTCAGGTGATTTTACAGGCTGGAAGCCAAACTGGGCATAAAGACCGTGGGCGTCCCGGGTAACGAGGCTCCAGCGGCGCAGCCCTTGCATATCAGGGTGCTCCATGATGCTCTTCATCAGCAGCTTACCAAGCCCTCGCCCGCGGAAAATCTCGATCACAAACACGTCGCCGATGTAAGCGTAAGTCGCGAAGTCCGAGATCACGCGGGCGAAGCCAACCTGCTCATCGCCGCGATAAATGCCGAAGCAAAGCGAATTCTCGATTGATCTTTCGACTGTTTCTCTCGGGATGCCCTTCGCCCAATAACAGCTCTTCAGGAAACGGTGGATCAGGGCCCGATCGAGCCGCTGCTTGTCGGTGCTGATGCTGAACTCTCGCTGCACTTTGGCAAGCCGCTTAGCTTTCCCTTGCGGACGGCGGCCTTGAGAAGCTCTGGGCATGATGGGTGTGGCTGACGACGACTGAGCCGATTCTACGAATCAAACGCGGTTCTCAGAAACGACGCGATCTGCCAGCCATCCATATATTTGTACGGCGTCTCTCCGATAGTGTAATGACCGCAGGGCAGCACCACCACCTTGTGATCCAGTCGGTGACGCGCAAATTCGGTCACGATCTCGCGCGAAAACTCGGGCAGGAAGGTGAGGTCGTATTTCGTATAAATCACCAGCGACTTGCGCGCATACCGCGAAAACTGGTCGAAATACGACATGGGGCTGATGGCCGCCCACAGCTGCCGTAAGCGGTCGACATCGATCTCCGGTTCGAGGCCAGCGCGGATGTGGCGTGTCGATTGCCCGTACCAGACCACATCAGCGAAGTACGTCGACGCGTGATTGAACGCGGCCACGCGTATGCGGGGGTCGTGCGCCGCCGCCAGGAAGGCGTAACACGAGCCGAGGCTGGTACCGATGATTCCGAGGCTATGGAAACCTTGCTCTTCGAGCCAGTCGAGGCAGCAGCGAACATCCACAACTCCCTGCCGCACGGCATCCAGTGTGCGACCGATATTGGCGGAGACCGCATAATCGGCTCGCCGAATCTCGCGCGGCATGCGGATGTCGTGATACGGCATGCTCAGCCGCAACACCGAGATTCCGATCAGGTTCAGGGCACGGCACAGGCCGGTGTACGAAATCGCGTCCGAGTTCCAATGCGGCAGCAGCACGACCGCGCGTCGGCCGCGTGCGGGAAACCAGCGCGCATTCGCAAGGTTGTTCTCCGCATAGGGACTACGAACAGGCGAAGTAAATCGCAGGAAGTCGGCGTACTTGCCTCGGACCTTGTCTTCCAGCTTGGGATCCGGAATTTCGCGCGTACTGAACACCTGGACTTCGCGGCGCTCGATGCGGAAATCATCCGGCCGGGAGTATGAATAAAACTGGTCGCTGTTGGCAATGATGCGCCGGTTGTAGTCGATGAGGAACTTCTCGGGATTGGCCGCAATCTCATCGGGGGTACACCCGTTTCGACAGGGCCAGCCACCGGCCCACTCCACCCCCCACTCCAGAGGACGCACCACACGATTGTTGTCCACCGACGTGAGCCGATGTTCCCAATCATGCATCCATCGCTGATAGCGCGCTCCCATCTATAAAAATAGTAGCAAACGCAGCCCGACACGGAAGAGGTGAGCGCATCCAGAGGTCAGAATCTGCGGTGCGTCAGTTGAAACCGGACAGCGAAAGGAATCCTTCGCAGCCAGGCTCTGCCGCTTCGGCGATCTAATGAACCTATGAATAGCACGCCTCGCTTCGCTCGCGGACGGCCGAAGCGGCCCTCCCCACGTGGCCTGACTCAAAGTCGCCAATTCAAGTCTGAGCATGCGACTGGCTAGAATGTCTTCGCCGATGCCCAGCATTCAAACATTGGCTGCTCCTCTATTGCTGCTCGCGTATTACGTGATCGTCTGCTTTGCACTCGGAACCGATTCAGCTCCGAAGGTGGTTGTCCCGCAGTACGCGCCGCCAGGTGGTTTGTCGCCGGCCTATCTGCGCTTCATTTGGAGAGGTGTGGCCGATGCTCGTACTGTCGCCGCCGTTTTCGCGGCTTTGAGCAGCCGGCGCCTTATTTCACTACAGAAGAACAGGGACAAGTACACCGTACGGCGCTTGTACGCACAGACAACCCCTTTGCCCAATGTACCGTCCGAGGAACACACAGCTCTTGATTTTCTGTTCTCGAATTTCTATGAGGAGACCACGTTTGATCCCAGCACGCAGTCGCAGGGCTGCGCGTCCGTCATCCTGGGGAAACTCACCCGCACGGTTGGCACCCGATACGTCCAGAATCACAGCGGCTACATTGTCATCGGCGTTCTTGGCTCGTACTTAGCAGCGACAGCCATGCTGTTCTCACAAGGCGCGCCCAACCGGTTTTGGGATTCCCTGATAGCTGCGGGACTCATCGTGGCCTTCGCAGTGTTCGCTCCGCTGATGGCGAAAGCGGTGCAACCGCTGATCCGTGACATCCGCCAAGGCACGTGGACTTTCATGCGTATTTTTCTCGCGCTCTTATTGATCTCGTTTTTCGCCATGTGGTTCGTGCTCGTCGGCGCAAGGCTTCACCCCGACTATTCCTGGAATGCGATCAATGCAATTTTCGCAATGGCGCTGCTTAATGCCGTCGCCCAACCCTTTTTGCGCAGAGACACCGAGGAGGGCAAGAACCTCAAGCAGGAGATTGAAGGCTTCCGTGCCTTCCTGGTCGCTGTTGAGCAAGATCAACTGGACCGCATGAACAAGCCCGCGCAGGAAATCGACTATGCTGCAAACCTGGCTTATGCGGTCGCACTCGAAGTGAAGGAAGCCTGGGGAGATTACCTGTCCAACGCTTTTTCGCAAATCTGACTAGCTGACCGTCTGTTCTTTTTTCAATTTTCTGAGTAGCGATGTGGGATGGATGCCGAGGATCTTGGCAGCCTGGGTCTTATTGTTCCCCGTGCTGGCCAGCACTTGCTGGATGTAATCGTCTTCCAATTCCCGCAGGGTCACCAGTTTGCGATCCGAGGGTCCGCTTGCTTCGGCAGCACTATTGAATGCCGGCTCCGGCTCTTCACGTTCGCGGATCTCTTCGGGCAAGTAAGCGGCGTCAATGTCCCCCTCCGGAGAGAGGATCATGGTGCGCTCAATAACGTTTTTCAGTTCGCGGATGTTGCCGGGCCAACTATAACTCTCGAGCATTTCCGCAGCTGCGGGGGTGAACCCGGTAAAGCTCTTCTTCAATTCATGGTTGAAATGCTGGACCAGATCGAGCGCCAACGGCAGAATGTCCTCCCGCCGCTCCCGCAATGGCGGAATAAACAACGGTACAACATTCAAGCGGTAAAACAAATCTTCCCGGAAGCGGCCTTGCGCCATGGCCGCTTTGAGATCGGCGTTGGTGGCGGCAATGAGTCGCACATCCACCTTGATGGCGCGTGTGCCACCCAGGCGCATGAATGTGCCTTCTTCAAGAACTCGCAGGAGCTTGGCCTGCACGCTCGCGGACATGTTGCCGATCTCGTCGAGGAATACCGTCCCATTGTGCGCGCGCTCGAGTAGGCCTTCCTTGCGGCGGCGTGCGTCGGTAAATGCGCCCGGCTCGAAGCCAAAGAGTTCGCTTTCCAGCAGCGCTTCCGGCAGCGACGCGCAATTCAGTTCGAGTAAGGGCTGCGTTTCGCGCGGACTGGCGTAGTGAATCGCCCGGGCCAGCACGCCTTTCCCGGTGCCGCTTTCTCCTAAGATAAGAATCGTAGTGCGATCAGCTTCGGCCGCCTTGCGGGCGACTTCGAGCACGTTGCGCATGACTGGGTTCTGCGTCACAACTTTGCCGAAGTCGTAATTGCCCTTGGCTGTCTCCACAGTGTCGCGAACGCGCACGCGCAGCGACAGCATCTCCGTCGCCCTACGCAGAGTGGCGATCATGTCAGCAAGCAGGAAGGGCTTCACCACGTAGTCGTACGCACCCAGCTTCATGGCTTCCACGGCGCGATCCACCATGTGATACGCGCTCATCATGAGCACGATGCTGGGCGGGCTTGCGCTCTTGATCTGCCGCAACACTTCAACGCCGTCGATGCCGGGCAGCACGATATCAAGCAGGGTCAGGTCAGGCTTTTCGTCCTGGAAAATCTTGAGTGCCTCTTCCCCCGACGTGGCGGTAAAGACCTCGAAGCCTTCTTCGCGAAGACCGCGGCTCAGGGTGCGCAGAGTCAGTGCCTCGTCGTCCACGACTAAGATCGAGTAAGCCATCTAATGAATGACAACCTCCTCAGGGTTGGTCTCCTCCGGCTCGGTTTGTTCGGCACGAACCGGCAAAGTAATGGTCACGCTGGTGCCATGGCCGGGGACACTGTCTACCCGAATGTCTCCGTTGTGGCCGCGTATGTAGGCCTGGCTGATGCTCAAACCCAACCCGGTTCCTTTGCCGCGCTTGGTCGTAAAGAACGGCTCGAAGATATGCGGCAGAATGTCGGGCGGAATCCCGGCGCCGGTGTCGCCGACGCGGATTTCAATCGCATTTACAAATGTCAACTTGCTGGCAGAAATCGTAATCGTGCCACCCTCCTTAGTCGCTTGCGCTGCGTTCAGCAGAAGGTTCATCAGCACTTGCGAGATCTGATTGGCATCGGCGCGGATGAAAGGCAATTCGGGCGGAACGTTGTTCTCGAGTTTCTTGCCCCGCATCATGGGCTGGTGTTCCAGGAAATTAAGCGTATCAGCGACCAGTCGCTGTAAGCTGATCTTGCTCAAAACCAGCGGGCCCGGCCGCGCGTAGTTCAGCAGTCCTCGTAATGTAGAAGAGATTCGCTTGGCCCCGTCGATACACTGCTCAATCTCGGCGCGCTCTTCCCCTTCCGCTTGTTTCAGTTCCAGTTCCAGGTGCGAGAGAATGCCGAGCAGAGGATTGTTGATCTCGTGGGCGGCGCCGAGAGCCAACTGCGCGAGGGCCGCGTATTTTTCGTATTCCGCTAGTTGGGCCTGAAATTGAGTCTTCTCCTTGTTCAGCTCGCGTTGCTCATAGAGACGACGAAATAGTTCGTCCTGCGCCGAATCGCGTTCGCGCTCGCGCTGTTGCGCTGTTTCGCGCGCCTCCTTCAAATCCACGATAAGTTTGTGAAAGTCTTTCTTCTGTGCTCGCCAGACCGAGAACATGATGGCAAAGGCCACGAATACCAGAGGCAATAGATAGACGTTCACAACCCAGTCACTGCTTTGCTGGGCTGCCAGCGGCAACGGTATGGTAATGCAACCGAGCGTTGCACAGGTTGGGACTCGTCGCTGCCAATCGCCTGCAAACATAGGGATTTATCCCGGTTACAGCATGATCGTTTGTCGCGCAAGACGCAGTGATTCGGGTCACGGCGTCTAAGGGTAAGAATCACTGAAATAGCTTATTCACCGCCGAGATCTCTCTGCGAACAAGGGAGGGGCTTGACGCGTATTGGCACTTGGTTGCCGTCAGCGTGCACCTATAATTCTTAAATCCGGGTAGATGTGAGGATAAAAGTGAACAGCACAGCCAATCACCGCAGCCCACTGGAATGGAAACATCTGTATGAAGCCGCGGTTCTGGAGTTGGACCGTCAGCGGCTTCCGATGCGAATCGAAGAGGCTCGTCAGGCCATTCTGCGACGCTTACACGACATAACTGGCGAAGACGTCACAGAGAAAGAACCTCTGACGAATGCCTTGCATGTTTTACAGGATCTAGGCAAGATCGGCGCGGAAGACGCGACAAGCGACGCGGCCTAGAGCGGCTCGGCAATCATGGTCGACTAATTGCCGTGGGACGCGCGCATTTGCTTAATCTACGCCTGTTTACCGTCGCGCTGCCGGAGCCATTCAATAAACATCTGTTCCAAAGGCTTATCGTAAGTCATCAATACGTGGCGGACGGGATGTCCGCTAACGAAGTGGCAGACCTCTTCGGCAACGTTCTTGGCGTGATCGCCGGCTCTCTCCAATGACTGGGTCATGAAGATGACCTGGAGACTTTCCTGCCTGGGCACATTCTCGGGATTTTCAATGTGGCGAAGGAAAATGAGATTGCGCAGCCTGTCCATCTCGGCATCCGCGCGCAGTACTTCAATGGCTTTTTTTACGTCGCGCTGTGAGAATCCGTCCGCCACATCGGCCAGCATCTTCTCCAGAATGCTCGCCATCTGAGTGAGGTCGCGGATATCCTGCGGCTCGATACGGGAGCCCACGGCAATCGCGCTATTGGCAAAACTGAGCAGCAGATCGCCGATGCGCTCCAGCCCGATCATGATTTTCATGCAGGCGAGTAGTTCCCGGGCAGCTGACTCGGTTACTTGGGTGATGGCGGTCGTCACGCCATCATCGATTTCCATGTCCAGCTGATCGAGTTCCTTCTCCAGCTGTCGAATCGAATTCAACGATGGCTTGGCTCCGGTAGCGATCCCCTCAGCAGCTGCGCCGGCAGCCGCTTTCGCCACATTGCAAGCATGAATGGTTCGGGTAGCAAGATGAGAATGAGGCGGTTCGGGACGCACACTGCTCGCCATCGCAGTACTCATGGGTTGGCTTCTCTAACGGTCCGGAGCGGATTACGCAAACCTCGGTTCACACTTACGCCCTTTTCAGCAGGATAGTTTTCTTTTCTTACGTATTGGTTAAAACAATGTGAATTTTCGAGTAAACGGTTTAATTCTTCGTGCAAACAGCAGAGATGGCAAGTGTTACGAATGCGAAGCATGCGCGGTGATAGCCAACGGGATCGTAAACAGAAACGTGGAGCCGTGATTCAGTTCACTTTCCGCCCGGATCGTGCCCCCATGGGCGAGGATGATGTGCTTGGCAATCGCAAGGCCGAGGCCGGTGCCGCCGGATTCGCGCGAGCGCGCTTTGTCCACACGGTAAAAGCGCTCGAACAAGCGGGGCAGATGTTCGGACGGGATACCCGGACCAAAATCCTGAACGTAGAATTCGACTACCTGTCCCTTGGGGCGAGCACCAACAACAATTCTCCGCCCCCCCGCCGCGTACTTCAAAGCGTTGTCCACCAGGTTGGCAAACACCTGGTGGATGGCCTCGCGATCGGCGCTCACCTGCACATCAGCATGATTCTCGACCACGAGTTCGATGCCCTGCGCTTGCGCAAGGTTGCTGAAGCTCTGCACAACTTCGTGCAGGAGGTCACTGGGACTCGAGGGTTGAGCATCGAACCGCTGTTCCCCGGATTCCACTCGCGCCAGGGTAAGCAGGTCCTCGGTGAGGCGCGACATTCGGGCGGCGTTTTTCCGGATGATTTCCAAAAACTCGTGCATGTGGTCCGACGGGGGAATGCTGTCCAGCAGCGTCTCCGCATAGCCCTGGATAGAAGTTAGAGGCGTACGCAGCTCGTGAGACACATTTGCGATGAAATCGCGGCGCGTCTTCTCGACACGCTCGGTTTCCGTCAGATCGCGCAGCACAGCGACGGCGCCCCCGCCCGGCATGGGTGCTGCCGTCACATCGAAGGTGCGGCCCGGAACGACCGACCCGGCGCGAGAAGTTTGCACATTTCGCTGTTCTGCCGCGGCCGTAATGGCGCGCACGACGTCAGGATCTCTCACGGTCTCCAGGATCGGGGAGCCAATCCGGGCACGGGGTCCCAGCCTGTCCATACGGCGATTCACCCACTGCACCTGAGCCTGGTTATCCACTGCTATAACGGCGTCCTGCATGCTGTTCAGCAGAGTCTCCAGTTGGCGCTGGCTGTTTTGCAGGGCAGCGAAATTCTCTTCCATGCGTCGGACGGTGAGATCCAGAGCCCTGGCAACCAGGCCGATTTCATCGAATGCCAAAACATCGATTCGAGCGGTCAGATCGCCAGCCGCAACTCGATCCGCAAAACGCAAGATTCTTTGCAAGCGCGCGGCCGTCGATTGGGCGGCGATGCCCGCGATAAGCAAGGCTACCCCAAACGCTAGTGCCGTGCCCACAAACAGGGTCCTGCTTACGTCAGCCGTGGCGGCTTCCACGTCCGACAAAGGATAAGCGAGCCGCACGGCACCGCCGCTGATCGGTGCCGCCACATAAAGGAAAGGCACACCTACACGCTCATTACGTCGCATCTCGCTGCCGAGCTTTCCTTGGAGCGCGGCCATGAACTCTTTTTGGTGGGCAGTATCCAAGGTACTCGCGTCAGCTTGCGAGTCGGCCAGCACCTTGCCTTGGCGGTTGATGATGGTAGCGCGTGCGCCGGCGGCTTGGCCTTCTTGCGCGGCGATGTCCTGCAACGAGTGCTGCCTGTCAGTTTCCACACGGTCCGCGAATAGCACCGTCTTCTCTCTCAGATTACGTTCAATTTCGTGGGTTAACGAATTCTCCCAGGCGCGCCGGATCGACAGGTCCATCGTAATGGTTGCAGCCGCAATGACTGCAATGAAAGCAAGTAGGAGCTTGACGAAGATCCGCCGTCTCACTTGGGGCCCTCGAAACGGTAGCCGGCGCCGCGCACCGTCTTGAGGTAGCGTGGATTCTCCGGATCTGGCTCAATCTTCTCGCGGATCCTGCGGACATAGACGTCGACTGATCGTGGCGTCACGAAAGCCGTATCCCGCCATACGGAGTCCAGCAATTGATCGCGCGTGAACACACGCCCGGAATGCCGGGCAAAGTATTCCAATAAGCGGAACTCCGTCGCCGTGGTTGTAACCGGCTTGCCCGCCACATTCAGGGTCATCGACGCCGGGTCAATTTCGATCTCGCCTACATGCACCGGTGTAGGCGAAAGCGGCCGCTCGAAGCGACGCAACACCGCTTTCACCCGCGCCACCAGTTCGCGCGGGCTAAACGGTTTGACAATGTAATCATCCGCTCCGAGCTCCAAGCCCAGAACGCGGTCCGCTTCTCCACTCCTGGCAGTAAGAAAAATCACTGGCGTTGCCGCGAGCGCAGCATTCTGCCGAATGCGCCGGCAAAGATCCAGACCATCGATTCCAGGAACCATAATGTCCAGAAGAAATACTGCCGGCTTCAGGTGCTCGGCTTCGGCAACCACGCCTGACCCACCGGAGAAAAGACGCACTGTAAAACCAGCGCTCTCCAGATGATGGCGCACCAGTCGGGCGATATCGGGATCGTCTTCGACCACGAAGATGCAGGGCTTCACGTGGCTATTGTAATGGTGTAAGCCAGAGTTGCGCGATGCGCGCCAAAGTACATCTGCTGCTGTGGAAAAGTCGCCTTTGAGCAAACTTCCGTAACTCCACCCCGCCTATCTGTTCCTGATCCGGACGACGTTTTTCGCCGATTAAGAAATCAGCCCCTCCCCATCCAACCACGGTCGTCATCGGGGTCTCTAAACCGCCGCATGTTGCAACAACTTTCCGCAATCTTGTACGCGGGTTCTCTGGTGGCGACCCCATCCGCCCCTCCACCGACACCAATCCCCAGCCCTTCCAGACCGACAGTTACGATTCACCGCCAGGTCGACGAAGTGCGTCTGGCTTTTTCCGTCGACGACGACCGGGGGCCTTTCAAGAACCTGCCAGCCGATGCATTCACGGTCTACGACAACGAGCAGGCAGTCTCGCCAACGGCTTTCAGCGCGGACTCCGACCTGCCGCTTCGCATTGGCCTGCTGGTCGACCGCAGCGACTCCGTCCGCAAAGAGTTCGCCGCCGAACAGCAGGCGGCTCAACGGTTCTTGCACTCCGTCCTTCGACCTGAAAGTGATTCGATCTTTCTGCTGGACTTCACTCATCAGCTCAACTTTCGTCGGGGCACGGTAGGTGATCCGCAATTGTTTGCTGCCGCAGTAAACCGTCTTTCCCCGGGAGGCCAGACTGCCCTATATGATGCGCTCCACGCCGCTGCTCATCACGACTTGATGACTGCCGAAGAAGCGCAGCCTGTTCGCCGAGTGATCATTCTCCTCAGTGATGGAGAAGATAACTACAGCCGTCACTCGCTCGACGATGCGATCGCCGCCGCGCAAATGAGCGATGTCAGCGTTTACGCACTCACTGTGCGTGCATCGCGCGGCTATTACCCCGGTGATGCCGTTTTGGCCGCTCTCGCCGATGCCACCGGTGGCCGCGCCTTCGTCCTGCCGAATCTGAAGCGCCTCGATGCCGTGTTCGCCGCTATTCAGGATGAACTCAGAAGCGAATACCTGGTCTCCTTTCATCCCGCCGAACGTGCTCCATGCGGATACCATGCGCTCTCGGTCAGGCCTCAAGATCACCGTCTCCACGTACGAGCGCGTCGCGGCTACTTCGCCTGCGGCGCAAGCTACTAGCTTCTAGCCGCTGGCAACCAAGTTCAACATGAGTTGCGACTGGTTCGCGTGCACGGTTTCGCCGCGCCGCTTTTGCTTGCGAGTGGCTAGTAGCTACAAGCTAGAAGCTCGTATTGCACCTTCTTGTAAACTCCTTCCCATGTCCTCCCTCGACCAACTTGGCTTTAATTTCCGTCCTCCCGAACGGCGCATCTGGACGGTGCGCGACCTCATTGCTTCGGTCCGGACACAGCTTGAGCGTGAATACACCGACGTCTGGCTGGAGGGTGAGATTTCCAATTTCCGCGCACATCCGTCCGGGCACCTTTATTTCACGCTGAAAGATGAAAATGCCCAGATCCGGGTGGTGATGTTCCGCTCCTCGGCGCGGCTACTTCGCTTCAAGCCGGATAACGGCATGCAGGTGATCGCACGGGGACGCGTCACGGTTTACGAAGAACGCGGCGAACTGCAAATATCGGCGGAGTACCTGGAGCCCAAGGGAGCCGGCGCGTTGCAGGTCGCCTTCGAGCAACTGAGAGCCCAGCTCGAAGCCGAGGGACTGTTCGAAGCTTCTCGCAAGAAGTCGATTCCACTGCTGCCACGGCGCATTGGCATCGTAACCTCTCCCCAGGCTGCGGCATTACGCGATATTCTCAACATCTTGCGCCGCCGGCACCACACCGTGAATGTTTTGATCTATCCGGCGCAGGTGCAGGGTGAGGCAGCGCCGACCGAGGTGGCCGCCGGCATCGGCTGGTTCAACAAGAGCCGTGTTGTTGATGTGATCATCGTTGCCCGCGGTGGCGGTTCGCTCGAAGACCTGGCTGCGTTCAACCATGAAGGCCTGGCACGAATCGTCGCGGGCTCGGAGATTCCAATCATTTCCGCCGTCGGCCACGAAACCGATTTCACCATCATTGATTTTGTTGCCGACTTGCGCGCTTCCACTCCCTCGGCCGCCGCTGAGCTTGTAATCGGCTCGCGTCAGGACATTGAAAACCAGTCTGAATCCTTGCGCGAGCGGCTCGGACGGGCCATGCGTTACCGCCTGTTGATGGCGAGACAATCGCTCACCCAGCTGGCACAACACGGCGCTTTTGCCCGCATGCTGGACTCGTTAGGGCGCCGCCAGCAACGCGTCGACGAACTGCTGTTTCGGCTGGAAAACGCCGAGCGTCGCATTCTGGAACAGCATCGCCGCCGCTGGGAAACTGCCGCTGCCGCAGTTCGCCACTACGATGTCCGGCAACGCCTCGCCGCCATGCACGAGCAACTCGAAAACCGCACCGCCACTCTGGGAGCCGCATTGCGGGCGGTCCTGCTTCAACACCGCTCCCGCCTCGAGCGGCTCGCCGGAACTCTGGAAGCTCTGTCGCCACTGGCGATTTTGGAGCGTGGCTATGCGCTGGTGTTCGATGCCTCAGGAAAGTTGATCAAGGACGCTGATGCGGTAAAGCCTGGCGACGATATTTTGACCAGACTGGCGAAAGGAGAGGTCAGGGCCGTGGTAAAAAAGAAAACTGGCTAGTATGACGTGCGGACGGCCGCGTCGGCCGTCCAGCCGAGCGAAGCGAGGCTACAGGCCAAATCAGTTGAACTGCCGCCAATCAGCCCGTAAACACCCTTCGGGTACCGCGCTGAAGCTAACCGCCAGCCACTTAGCAGCTATGCCCTCCAGCCCCGCATCTAACCAGTGGAGTAAACTGGAACCCCTATGAAATCTGGCTTTGCCCCCCGTAGCCTTCGTATCTTGCTGCCCATATTGGCCCTTTGCCTCGCCTTCCCGGCGCTTTCGCTCGGGCAAGAGGGCGAGCTGGATAAGGCTCAGCCCAAAGCCATCACACCGGACGAGATCATCCAGCGTTTTGCCTCCAAGGAGAAGCAATTCAAAGAGGCACGAGACAATTACACGTACCGCCAGGATGTGAAGGTACAAACGCTCGATGGCGACACCGTGGACGGCGAGTATCACCAGGTTTTCGACGTTACCTTTGACGATAAGGGACGCAAGATCAAGAACGTCGTTTTCGCCCCACAGCCGACCCTCGAGCGCATCATGATGACCGAAGAGGACATGGACGATATTGAAAACCGGCTGCCCTTTGTCCTCACCAGCGATGAGATTCCCGAGTACAACATCCTCTACATCGGCCAGCAACAGGAGGATGAACTCCATTGCTACGTCTTCGACATCGCCCCCAAGAAGATCGAAGGGAAGAAGCGCTACTTTCAAGGGCGCATCTGGGTGGACGACCACGATTTTCAGATCGTGAAGACCTACGGCAAAAACGTCCCTGACATCCGCAAGAAAAAAGGCCAGGAAAACCTGTTTCCCGCATTCACGACCTGGCGTGAGCAGGTCGACAACAAGTACTGGTTCCCAACCTACACCCGTGCCGATGACACCCTGCACTTCTCCACCGGCGACGTGAAGATTCGCGAAGTTGTGAAGTACGAGAACTACAAGCAGTTTGGCTCGAAGTCGCGCATCACCTACGCTGGACAGGAAATTCCAAAGGGACCGGGGGATCCAGGGCCACAGCAGGGCCAACAACAAGGGCAGCAACAGCCGCCGAAATAAGGTTTCAGAGTTTCAATGTTGGAATATCAGACAAAGTAGTGCCGAGTCGGGATCTTGAGCGGCATCGAGATTTAGCGTCAAACTCAGCGGTCCGCTAGAACGTCGTGCAATAGTTGAGGTCATAGCAAGCATCGCCACCGCCGGGTTACTAGTGAGAACTTTGCCAGGCAGTGGCTGCAGCTGGTTGCTTCCGCCTGTGCCAGTAACCCAATGCCGCAAAAAGAAGGACGGCAGGCACGCCGGTCAGTCCGCAAGCGATAAAGAAAATACCGTAGGCATGAATGAGACCGTGCGTGCTGCTCAGACTTTCGACCTCAGCTCCGGAAAACCCTTTCAAGATCTTTCCCAGCCAGGCATAGGTTGAACTCAACAGCGCATACTGCGTGGCGGTGTATCCCAGATTGGTGAGACTCGACATGTAGGCTACAAGCGCGACGCCTGCAAAGCTGATGCCGAAGTTGTCACCTGCCATGACCAGCGCGAACAGAGGAATGCTCGTGCCCGCGAACGCGAGACTCGCATACGCGCCAATCGCGGCAGCCTGCAAAAGGCCCCCGATGATGAGCGCGCGCATGTAGCCGAGCTTCAGCGAGCAGAATCCGCCCGCTGCGATGCCGGCAAAAGTAGCGATGAGCCCGATTGAGCCCCGCACCGCTCCGACGGTTTGCTTGGAAAGGCCGAGGTCGTGGTAGTAGGGATTCGCCATCGGACCCATGATGAAGTCGGGCAAGCGGTACAGGCTGATTGCCGCTAACATCACCAGCGCGAGCCAGCCATGTGCGCGGAAAAAAGCGATGAACGGTCCCACCACGGCGTCAAAGAAACCGCGCGGCGACCAAAGTGGCGCTTCGCGCTCTTTCTTGTCCATCACTGCATCCGCGCGCTCCGGCTCCTTGGCAAACCAGGTCGCAATGATGCCAACCGCCATACATGCGCCGTAAATGCCGTAGGACGTGCGCCAACCTAGGGCGCCCGCCATGATAAGGATGACGGAATCCGTAGCCAACAGCGCAAGGCGGTAGCTGAACTGATAGGCAGACGCGAGGAGGCCTTGCTCGTCTCCGTCGTCTGCCGATTCGATTCGCCAGGCATCGACCACAATGTCCTGTGTCGATGAGGCGAACGCGACGATGAGCGCAAGAGCGCCGAGCCGGCCGAGCCCCGCTGTCGTGCCGATTCCGCCCATCGCGAACAGCGCCAGCCCGACCAGAATTTGCGAGAACATCATCCAGCCGCGCCGATGTCCAAGCCGCCTGAACAACGGCAGATCGACGCGATCCATGACGGGCGCCCACAGAAATTTCAGCGAATAGGCAATGCCTACCCAGGAAAGAAACCCGATCGCCGTCAGGGAGGTGTGTTCATCGCGCAGCCAGTAGCCGAAGGTATTGCCGACCAGGAGAAAGGGCAGGCCTGAAGAAAACCCGAGTAACAACATCGCCAGCGTTTTGGGCTGCAGGTAATCAGAAATCCGGTGCTTGTGCGGACTCACGCGTTCATTGTCTACAGGAGCGTCAGCAAACTCAACCATGTGCTCCCAGCTACGAGCCGGCTGGTCGCGCCGCGCACATTGATATGACAAGTCAGCAGCTGCGGCGCCATCTTGAGTGAAATGGGGATACTACGCCACCTGACATCGACTGCGAATGCTGCTATTCGTAGAGCCAGTCTAGGAGGCCATATCGTTGATAAAGCAAGCGCAATTCATCGCGTTCTGCGCGCTCTAAGTCGGAATATTGGCGAGCTTTAGCAAAGTCCCGCTGAGCCACCGCGTCTCGTACCGATACAAAAATCGCATCAACCCGCTTTTGCTGTTCAACAACATCTTCCGGCAACGGCTCACGCTCTCTGAAAAATTCATCTGACGCAGAATTCTTGTGTGGCGCCCGCTTTAACTCCTCACGAACAGATTCGAGGCGAACACCATGTTCCTGCAAAAACTCCGCCGCAAAGCATGTCTCCTCCCGAAGTAGGCCGAGCAAGAGATGCTCGGTGCCAATGTGCTTACTGGAAAACTGGTCAGCTTCAGCGGCTGCGTACGACAGGGCACGCTTTCCTATTCCACTGAGTGGAAGGTCGTGAGGGCCTTTGATTGGCTCACCAATTTTTCCGCTTTGTTCGATCTTTCTCCAGACTGAATCGGCAGCCCAAGGGGAACCGAGAAAGCGCCGCGCCAATTCCTGGTCTGTCGACAGCAACCCTAAAAGGAGATGCTCCGTATCAATTTCGGGACTCCCAACATGGCTTGCTTTGTGCTTCGCGGAGACAATGACCCTTCTCGCGTTCTCCGTATAACGTTCAAACATTGCTTTTCATTCGCTCCGGCCTTTCTCGGCGAATCCAAGTATAGATCGGAGATCGAACCGAAGGTGTCGTAATCAGGGATTTTGCAACAACTGAGTAGCCATGGCGTG